>ENA-UOOK01002808-UOOK01002808.1-fermentation-metagenome-genome-assembly--contig:-NODE-2808-length-20725-cov-5.564103_pt1 | contig 20725 bp, 16 predicted proteins | sample MGYA00245777_ERZ724023 | MGnify/ENA primary metagenome ERZ724023 (study PRJEB28704, sample SAMN03018312) | fermentation metagenome | biome: anthropogenic terrestrial biome; feature: soil; material...
ATATCTCTATAAGAGATTTAAATTCAAGTAGAAAACAATTTTTCAGCAGACCCTATGTATTTACTCTATTTTCACTGCAATAAAATCGTTTGAGTAAAGCAATATAGCATGGTTCTCATGCGTCCAAACTTGATAGGAATAGGTAAGATTATTTTTCGCTGTAGCTACTTTAAATTCACTTAACAACCATTTTCTTCTGCTTTAAGGTATGAGATTAATCGTTTCGATGATTCTTTTACATGTAAATTTTTTAATGTCTCGTATAGCACTGCTTAAATCTCCAACACTACTGTTTGCAATTAAATGAACATGATTTGACATAATAACATAGGCAAATAACTGAAAACATTTATGCTCCATTGCATAATTAAAGCTATCTAAAATGATATTGCGGTAATCAACACGAGAGAAAATATCAACCCAATTCACTACTTGAAAGGTTAGAAAATGTAATCCGCTTTGCTCTTTTATTTGATAGCCGGTGGTCTTACCTAAGTCTATTTCAACTAAAGATAATTCTTTTTTGAAACACTTGCTTATGGGCGTTTGATTTTGCTACTTTGTTTACAAACAATAAAAGCTTGACCGAGCTAGGTGGCAGTTACAAACTGCCGGAAATAATACGACGGAATTACAAATTCCGCCGAGCACAGGGTATAGCAGTTTAGCATGTTAGAAGGAAAGAAAAAATTGTAAGTAGAGGATAGAAAGTGGAGGGTGGAATTTAGCAGGTTAGCGTATAGCAGAAAAGGAAAGAATACGACGGAATTCTAGGTAAACCAGGCGGCATAGCCGAGCGACAATTTCCCCCGTGTATAGAGTTTCGGGTTTTGAGTTAAGGGTTAATTTGGGGCTATCAGAGATTTTAATAATATCCGACGAGATTAAATAGTCTGGAATAGAGAAATAGAATATAGTTTTTTAAATTATTAGTGATAAAAAGTAAAGCTATAAAATGCTGAAAAACTGAAATTTTGGCTTATTTTTGCGGTTTTGTCCGGCGCTGCACATTATTAGGTAAACTGACTTGTCAGGGCCTTGCATTAGTAAGCATAGTTGATTATAATATAACAGATTTAAAGATTTAGCATTATGGCTCAGGAAGATGTATTCAAAAAGTTGGTGGCCCATTGTAAAGAGTATGGGTTTGTATTTCAAAGCAGTGAAATTTACGATGGACTGGGTGCTGTATATGATTATGGGCAGTATGGCGTTGAGTTAAAGAATAATCTTAAAAAATACTGGTGGGACTCAATGGTTCTCCTAAACGATAATGTTGTGGGTATTGACTCGGCCATCTTTATGCACCCCACTGTTTGGAAGGCTTCAGGTCACGTGGACGCGTTTAATGACCCTTTGATTGATAACAAGGATAGCAAAAAACGTTATCGTGCCGATGTGCTCATAGAAGAGCTTCTGGCTAAGTATGATGCTAAAGTTGATAAAGAAGTTGAGAAAGCTGCCAAGCGCTTTGGTGATAGTTTTGATGAGAAGATGTATCGGGAGACAAATCCCCGGGTGCTTGAAAATATACAGAAGAGAGAAGAGATTCATCAGCGCTTTGTGAAAGCTTTGAATGATAACGACCTTAATGAGCTGCGCCAGATTATTATTGATAATGATGTGGTTTGCCCTATTTCAGGTACTAAAAACTGGACGGAAGTTCGTCAGTTTAACCTTATGTTTTCTACCGAAATGGGCTCTACCTCTGAAGGCGCCCAGAAGATTTATCTTCGCCCGGAAACTGCTCAAGGTATTTTCGTGAACTTTTTGAATGTTCAGAAGACCGGTCGCATGAAGATTCCCTTCGGTATTGCGCAGATTGGTAAGGCTTTCCGTAATGAGATTGTAGCTCGTCAGTTTATTTTCCGCATGCGTGAGTTTGAACAGATGGAGATGCAATTTTTTGTGCCACCCGGCCAAGAGCTTGAGTGGTTTGAGAAGTGGAAGGCTATTCGTATGAAATGGCACAAATCGCTTGGGCTGGGCGACCACAAATATCGTTTCCACGACCACGATAAGCTGGCTCACTATGCCAACGCGGCCACCGACATCGAGTATGAAATGCCTTTTGGATTTAAAGAAGTGGAAGGGATTCACTCCCGCACAGATTTTGACCTGTCGCAGCACCAAAAGTTTTCAGGTAAGAAGATTAGCTATTTCGACCCCGAGCGCAACGAGAGCTATGTGCCCTATGTTGTAGAAACTTCAATTGGCGTTGACAGGATGTTTTTGAGTATTATGTCGGGTGCCTATTGCGAGGAAGAAGTAGAAGGAAAGGATGGAAGCAAAGAGTCGCGCGTTGTGTTGAAACTGCCGGCTGTACTGGCTCCTGTGAAACTGGCTGTTTTGCCGCTGGTTAAGAAGGATGGCCTGCCCGAAATAGCCGGAAAAATTATGGACGACCTGAAATTCCATTTCAATTGTCAGTATGATGAGAAGGATTCTATCGGTAAACGTTATCGCCGCCAGGATGCCATAGGGACTCCCTTCTGCATCACGATAGACCATGATACTCCCTCTGACCAAAAGGTTACTATCCGTTATCGCGATACTATGGAGCAGGAGAGGGTTAATATTTCAGACCTTAAAAACCTTATCGCTGATAAGGTGAGCATGACTGAGCTTTTTAAGAAATTGGCCTAAGCAGACTTTCCCTAATATCGTGCGATAGACCGGCTTAGATAATTAGTTTACGACCTTCAGGACAATTGCGGCACATAGCGATGGCCGCTTTGTCTTTTAATACCTGCCGCCTGAACTGCATAAGGGATTGATTTTTCCATATTTCTTTTAAGGGAGATACGCGGATACTGCCGGGCGAGAAATCAAGGTCTTTGTCATAACAACAGGGAGCAATTCGGCCGTCCCATGACATAACTGCCGAGCCCCATTGTTTGAAGCAGTGATTATAGCTTTTCCCTTTCATCACCCATTGGCCGTCCTCCTTAGTGTAGCGCGAATAGCGGGCTATAGTCGGAGGACTTACTTCGTTGTTACCAAAATCATAAAATTGAGCTGATTTTAGTTCCAAAAGGTCAACGCCCATATTACGGCACCACTGTGTCAGCTCTTCTATTTCGTGCTCATTGTGTTCAAATACCAGAAACTGTATGCTGATAATGGGGCTATGCCGACCGAGCGCCCTTCTTTGCTCCAGAAAGTTGCTAATTCCCTCTTTCACCTTGTTCAGGTCTCCTCCCTTTCGATAGCGCGAATAGCTCCGGCGACTTATCCCGTCAACGGAGACTATCAGCTTCGACAGTCCTCCCTTTATCAGTAGGGCGCAGTTTTCGGGACTTAGATAATGGCCGTTGGTACTCATACTCGTATAGATCTTCCTTTGCTGCGCCAGTGCGATAATATCACCTATACCGCGATTTAGCATGGGCTCACCCTGGAAGTAGAGGTTAAGGGCAAGAAGCTGGGGTCCCGCATCATCAAGCATCTTTTCGAAGAGAGGAAGGGTAAGCATTCCGGCCTTTCGGGTAAGTACACCGGCTCCAACGGGGCACTCAGGGCATTGAAGGTTGCATTGGCCTGAAGGCTCAACTGACATCGCCCAGGGACTTCCCATTATCCGCAGCTTCTTAGTCAGTCGCGAATAGAAAAAGCTGAAAAGCAGCAGTATGCCGTTAAGCAGCCTGCGACAGCTTAGGTATTTCAAAGAGCCAAATATATATCTAAAGCGCTGAATATTAGAGAGCCACATAATTTTCCTCATTTTATCACCCCCACACAGATAAATGCTTTATCAGCCCGGTGGCAGTTAAAACAATTAAGAAGCTATGAAATTATCTGTTATCAAAGTGTTATATTTGCAAAATTAGCAATTTGTGAACAATAACTGGAATGGAAGAGGTAGGATATCCCCTGCTTAAACAAATCAATTCACCGTCTGATCTGAGAAAGCTCCCTGAAGAGAAGTTGTTGCAGGTTTGTAGTGAGCTGCGAGAGTTTATTATCGATGCTGTTTCGTGCAATCCGGCTCACTTTGGCGCTAGTCTTGGCGTAGTCGAACTTACCGTTGCACTGCATTACGCTCTCAACACTCCCGAGGATAAGCTGATTTGGGACGTGGGGCATCAGGCTTATGGCCACAAAATATTGACCGGACGGCGCGAGCTCTTTCACAGTAACAGGAAATATAAAGGCATCAGCGGCTTTCCATCTATCTTCGAGAGCGATTATGACGCCTTCGGGGTAGGTCACTCTTCAACAAGTATATCGGCGGCACTGGGGATTGCTGAGGCCTATAAGCAGCAGGGAATTACCGGCCGTCAGGTGGTGGCAGTGATTGGCGATGGCTCAATGACAGCAGGACTGGCCTTCGAAGGCCTGAATAATATGGCTTCCTTACATGCCAACGTACTGGTGGTTCTCAACGATAACAATATGGCTATTGACCCCAATGTTGGCGGGCTGAGCGATTACCTGGTTGATATTGCAACCAGTCGCACCTATAACAAAGTACGCAGGGATCTTATCAAAGGCATTGGAAAGCTTAAGCTGGTTGGCCCGCGCTCCAAGGAAATGATTGTTAAGGTTAACAACAGCATCAAGAACCTGCTGACACGACAGACTAATATCTTTGAAGGACTTAATATACGCTATTTCGGCCCTGTCGATGGGCATGACGTTGTAAGACTCGCCGGTGTCCTGAAGGATATGAAGAACATCCCCGGCCCCAAGGTGCTCCATGTTATCACCAAGAAGGGGAAAGGCTTCAAGCTCGCCGAGGAAAATCAGACGGCCTGGCACGCCCCCGGCGGCAGATTTGATAAGTTCACCGGGCTTATCACTGAGGAGTCTTCCGGCTCTGCATCCAAGCCTCCGAAGTTTCAGGATGTTTTTGGTCATACTATCCTGGAATTGGCAAGGCAGAATGATAAAATTGTGGGCATAACACCTGCCATGCCTACCGGTTGCAGCCTGAATATTATGATGCAGGCTATGCCTGACAGGGCTTTTGATGTGGGCATCGCCGAACAACACGCCGTAACCTTTTCGGCAGGTTTGGCAATAACGGGTATGATACCTTTCTGTAATATCTATTCTTCATTTATGCAGAGGGCTTTTGACCAGGTAATTCACGATGTGGCCATCCAAAAACTGAATGTGGTAATGTGTCTCGACAGAAGCGGTCTGGTCGGTGCCGATGGCGCTACTCATCATGGGGCTTACGATTTGGCTTTCTTGCGTAGTATTCCAAATCTGGTGATTTCTTCACCCATGGACGAGATTGAGTTGCGCAATTTGATGTACACAGCTCAGCTGCCCAACAAAGGGCCCTTTGTAATCCGCTATCCCAGAGGTGTGGGTTCCAATGAAGATTGGAGGCAGCCCTTTTCAGAAATAGAAACCGGTAAGGGGCGTTGCTTACGAAGGGGCAAGAAGGTGGCCGTGTTAACCTTAGGTCCTTTGGGCGTCAAGGTGGCACGTGTATGCAAGGAGCTTGCCCAACAAGGGATTGAAGTTGGTCATTATGATGTCCGCTTTGTCAAACCCCTGGATGAGCAGATGCTGCACGAAGTATTCAGTTCCTATACTACGATAGTTACTATTGAAGATGGAGCGATTGCAGGAGGCATGGGCTCAGCCATCCTGGAGTTTATGTCGGAAAATGGCTATCAATGCAAGGTAAAGCGCCTGGGAATTCCCGATCGCTTTGTGGAGCATGGCTCTCAAATGGCTCTTTATAAAGAGATAGGCCTTGATATGGAGAGTATCCGGGGGCTCATTGAAGAGCTTGCAAAGGAATAATTGCCTTACTTTTTAAAAATACTGCTTGTATCTCTCGTTGCTAAGACTATTCTTTAGTATTTCCTTCTCTTCGCCGCGACTATCAATCTTTACATCAGTTTTAGCAAGACTAAAATAAAACTCGGAGCCTACTCCTTTTTCGGATTTTAAGTTTATACTTCCGCCCATTGCCTTAACAAGTTTTTTGCATAAGGCCAGACCAAGACCGGTGCCTCCGTATTTCTTGGAGCGCGACTCGTCTTCCTGTCTGAATGCTTCAAATACTAACTTATGATTCTCGGCGGAAATACCAATTCCGGTGTCGCGTACAAAGATTTTAACCCTGTCTCCCATAAGCGAATAACCAATTGTAATAGAACCCTGTTCTATAAATTTCATGGCATTGTCCATCAGGCTGGTCAGCACTTTCATCAAGCGATACTGATCGGCATAGACGTAAACAGGAGCTTTGACGCTTTGCGCTAAGCTGATCTTTATCTCAACATCTTTCTTGCGCGCTTCTTCAAGTTGCTTTTTGTAAATGCTGCCGACTGTAGTCAGCATATCATCAAGACAAACCGGAGCCATTTGCAGTTCCAAAAGACCGCTTTCGATTTTTGACAAATCTATTACATCATTGATGATGCTCATCAGCGCATCAGCGTTGGAATTTATAAGATAGATAAACTCCTCGCGCAAGTCATTCTCCGGATCGGTTTGCCCCAAAAGATTTGAAAATCCTACAATGGCATTCAAGGGGGTGCGTATTTCGTGGCTCATATTTGCAAGGAAGGCCGATTTTAAACGGTCGGCAGCTTCGGCACGCTCTTTTGCCTTAACAAGCTCCATTTCGTTTTTCTTCCTCTTTGTAATATCATGGATGTTGAAAAAGAAGTGATCTTCACCGTTCAGCGATATTATTGAACTGTTAACCTCAACTTGAATCAGGCGCCCCTCCTTGGTTATTAGCTGGACATCGCCCTTGTAAGGTGTCCCGTTTCGCAAATTGCGCAGCACCTGAAGATAGCTTTTAAGTCCTTCGCGGCCGCCAAAGATTGAAAGAGGTTTAGCCTTGTTAATATCCTCGCAATCGTAGCCTATTAGTTCGTATCCCGCCCTGTTGATGTAGTTGAGTTGACCCGCTTTGTTGACAATAATGATTCCGTCAACACTGGTCTCTATTATTTTACGATTGCGTTGTTCACTCTCCCGCAACTCGTTTTCTACAAGTTTCATTTTGGTAACATCCTGACCTATTAGGAGGAAATACCCATCGGTCTCGAAACTTGGCCCCGGTGTTGCTGTAATCTCATAATATAAGGGATCTCCATTCTTTTTTGCCAGTGTGGCATCTATCGAGGCCATGCCTTTAGCCTCTATTTCCCTGTAAAATTCACTGATTTTCTCCTGATTCTCCGCGCCGGGAGAATAAAATCTGGAAAAATGAGAACCTACCACCTCTTCGCGCACATACGAGGTGGAAGCTAATACCTTGTCATTGACGTAGTGAATAATTCTGTCTTTCACCAGGAGTATGCCTATGGGAGCCGTGTTGATAATGTTGTTCAGGAAGCGTTCCTTTTCGGCAAGCTGCTCATTTATAACTAAGATCTTCTCATGATTGCTGCGATTTTTAATCTCGATCATTCTAAGGTCTAACTGTCGCGCTATAAGGCCGCAGGTAGATTCCAAAAGCTGATGACTTATGGGCGCTTCCTTCAGGGCAGAGCTCCATTTTAAGGCAATGATTCCATTCGCTTCGCTGCCGGTTCTGATACCTGCAACTATGCAGTTTTTTGTGCTGAAGCCCGCCGAGATGCGGGCGGCTATTTGCTCATCGTCTTTAATTATCTCCATAGCCTTCGGGTTAGGGAGAATAACAAAGGGAAAGCGGTAATTACAACTTACAACATTTGGAAAGTTTACCCCAAAAGCCTTATCCGATACCGCGTATGCTGCCAAATCATATACTTTCTGATCGCCGTCGGATTTATAATAGAGCGCAAAGCCTTCTACGCCTGCCATTTCTGTAATTCTGACAGCAATTGGAGTAAATGACTCTTCAGGGGTCCTTGAATTGTTAAGAAGAGAGGCTATATCGAAAAGTAACTGTTGTGCTTGTATAGATTGCCGGAGCTTTTGGTTCTCGGCATAAAGTTCATCCATCGATAAATGTATAAGATCCTTTTCACCCATCTTTTCTCATATATTTATACCGGCTCGATTTCATAGAAAGTAACAATTATTAGTACAAAACTATTCTTTTATCCTTTTGTCCCGATGTTTATGGCTCAAATTCGACTACAAATATATAATAAAGCAAAAAACAACAACTTAGATTTTGACCATCGGCAGTTTTTTGGGTACTAAGGTCTTTCTTTACAATGTTGGCAATGAACAGTATGTTGTACTTTTTACCTATGCAGTTTCTCTTGTTTTTACTTTTTCTGTTTTGCCTTTCATCGCAGATAAATATGTAAATTGCAACATTCTTTTATTGTTGATCACTGTGCTCCGGTGATTTTAAATTAATTGTATCTGAGATGAAGGAAGGAGTTGTTATTAAAGCAAGCGGCAGCCTGTGTATGGTAAAAGCGGATGACGGCCTTATTGTTCCTTGCCGCCTTAAAGGGCGCTTGCGGCTTGATGAAACGAAAAGCACCAGCCCGGTGGCTGTCGGCGATAAGGTAGCCTTTGAGTTCGACTCTGTTTCTCAGGAGGGGGTCATAGCCGAGATTCTTCCCCGCCGGAATTATATCGTCCGTAAAGCCACCAATCTGTCAAAACAGAGCCATATTCTTGCTGCTAATATTGACCAGGCAATTCTTTTGGTTACTGTAAACTACCCGGTTACGACTACTGTTTTTATTGACAGATTCCTGACTTCGGCCGAGGCATACAATATTCCGGTTATTTTGCTGTTTAATAAGATTGACAGGTACGACGCCCGACATATACGCCGGATGGAGGAGCTTATGGACGTTTATGAAAAGATTGGCTATCCCACGCTTGCCTTGTCGGCAAAAAAGCAGGATGATTTTGAGGAAATCAAAAAGCTTTTTATGAATAAAACAACCCTGATAGCGGGCCATTCAGGGGTGGGCAAAAGCACCCTGATTAACCGCCTGGAACCCGGATTGAGATTAAGAACCAGAGAGATTTCTTCGGCCCATAATACAGGTACTCATACTACCACTTTTGCCGAGATGTATCCTTTTTCCTTTGGCGGCTATGTTATTGACACACCCGGCATAAGGGGTTTTGGACTTCACGACACGGGTAAGGAGGAACTTTACCACTTCTTCCGTGAGATATTTGCAACATCGCCGGGTTGCCAGTTTCATAATTGCACGCATATCCATGAGCCCGACTGCGCTGTTAAAGCTGCTGTGGCTGAGGGAGAAATAGCCAGGTCGCGCTACGACAGTTACCTTAATATTTATAACAATAATGATGATAAATACCGTTAATCGCGGTAAGTCTTTAATAAATGCAGATATACAGTAAAAAGCGGCGCTGGAAGATTCTACTAATGGGCGTTGCCCTACTTATCAGTATCCTTTCGCTCTACTATACCAATCGTTTGGTGAGCGAGCTTAAGTTGGAAGAACAAAATAAGGTTGAGTTGTGGGCCGAAGCCAATCGTCAGCTTGTAATCGAAAGTTCGCCCGGTGAACCTATGGTTGCCCTGATTCTGGAAATTATTCGCAACAACAACACCGTGCCCGTTATCCTTACCGACGACAGCGCTAATATTATCTCACACAGAAATCTTAATTTGCCGAAAAACGGACAGGAGGAATTCCTTAATAAAGCATTGGAGAAAATGATGCGTTTTGGTAAGCCCCTGGAAGTCAACCTGGGCGACGGTGAGTTTCAGTATCTTTACTATCATGACTCTACTTTGCTTACCAGATTGCGCTGGTTTCCAATAGTTCAACTGGCGGTGGTCTTTGTTTTTATGATTATTGCCTATATAGCATTCAGTGCAACCAGGAAATGGGAGCAGGATCAGGTATGGGTGGGAATGGCACGCGAGACGGCCCACCAGCTGGGCACTCCAACAACCTCTCTACTGGGATGGATGGACGTGTTGAAAATGAAAGAGGTAGATGACAACCTGGTCAATGAAATGCGTTATGATATTGAACGCTTGCAGACTGTTACCTCGCGCTTCTCAAAAATCGGGTCTAAGCCAGAGCTTTATCCTCAAGATATTGTTGAAGTGATTGCAGGGATGGTAGAATACCTCAAACGCAGGAGTTCAGCCCTGGTAAAATTTAATATGGAAGTCGCAGAGCCCCTGAAACCTTATATCCCACTTAGCAGGCCGCTGTTTGAATGGGTTATCGAGAATATCTGCAAAAATGCAATTGATGCTATGGAAGGAGAGGGTGATATCAGGATTAAAGTGTTTCAGCAGAGAAAATCTGTGGTTGTGGACATTTCTGATTCGGGAAAAGGAATGACCAGAGCCGTGCAAAACACGGTCTTTAAACCCGGATTCAGCACCAAATCACGTGGCTGGGGACTGGGACTCTCGCTTAGTAAGCGCATTATTGAGCAATATCATAAAGGAGAACTTACTGTGCTAAGCTCTGCGCCCGGCAAGGGAAGTACCTTCAGAATTACTCTTCCGGTCTGAGGGATGCGGGTTTAGCAGTTTAGCATTTAGCATTTAGCGTTTGGCGTTTAGCGGAGTCGATGGTGGTTTAGCGGAGTCGAAACCACCGGAACAATGGTGGAGCTGCTTAATATTCAGGAAAGATAGCTTGTTTGCCGCTTAGCCTCATACTTTGGTGGCGCAGGCTCTAGCACTTGGCAAGAGATTAATAAGAAAAAAAAGATGAATTGTTTCTCTACATCTTTTATTTTTATAACTTTGCAGCGTTTTTACAGGGGGTATTGTGAAAAGTTTAAAGGATTATAGTGTTGTGTTCAAGGGGCTTAAGGATGGAAATCATTCTTTTGACTTTCACGTAGATAACGAGTTCTTCGGACTTTTTGAAGATGCTCTCTATGAAGATGGTGAGATTGACGTTGTTCTTAATCTTAACAAAAGTCAGCAGGTTTTGATTTTTGATTTTGAGATGAATGGCACTTTGCTAACGCTTTGTGATAATTGTCTCGATGATCTTAGCCTGGCGATTGATATTGAATCCAGATTGTATGTTAAATTTGGAGATGAGTACGACGAGCCCACCGAAGATATAATAGTCCTGCCACGAGAGGAATACGAGTTGAATGTTGCTAAATTTATCTATGATATTATAGTAACTTCACTTCCTATACGTCATGTTCATAAGGTTAATGAAGATGGCAGTAGTGAATGTAATCCCGAAATGGTGAAAAAGTTGTCGCAGTATTTGGTTGAGAATGAGCCGCAAGGCGAAGAAGGCGACGAGATAGATCCCAGATGGGATAAGTTGAAAAGTATTATTGGTAATAATTAGTAAAGAGCTGGAAAAATGGCACATCCGAAACGAAAAACATCGAAGACCAGAAGAGACAAGAGAAGAACTCATTATACAGCAACACCTGTAGCATTGGGTGTTTGCTCAAATTGTGGCTCGGCGGTCAAACTACATACCGTATGCGGTGAATGTGGTTATTACAGAGGTAAGTTGGCTGTAGAAAAAGAGATTACTGCATAAGCATTTTGCAAAAGTAACTTGTGTCATTAAGAAAGTATCGCATTGTTGCGCGTTTTCTTATAAAGACTAACTAAGCAAGCAAGGGGTTTCCTTACAGGTAGCCCCTTTCTTGCTAAATCGTTTATCTATGAAGAAGTTAAGAGCTGTAATTACTGCTGTGGGAGGATATGCTCCCGACTATATTCTTGACAATCACGAGTTAAGCCGCATGGTTGATACCTCCGACGAGTGGATTATGAGCCGTGTTGGAATCAAAGAACGTCACATACTAAAAGAGGAGGGAAAGGGCCCTTCAGATATGGCCGTTAAAGCTGTTGAACAGATTTTCGAAAAAACCGGCACCACACCTGAGGAAATTGATTTGATAGTTTTTGCAACGACCACGCCCGACCATGTCTTCCCGGCTACAGCCAATATCCTTGCTGACAAACTGGGAATCAGAAATGCTCACGGCTTTGACCTGAACGCCGGTTGTTCCGGCTTTCTCTACGCGCTCGACACTGCCTCTAAATTTGTTGAATGTGGCAACAAAAAGAAAGTGCTCGTGGTCGGCTCCGATAAGATGAGCTCGATAGTTGACTACACTGACCGCACTACATGCGTTTTGTTTGGTGATGCTGCCGGTGCGGTCTTGCTCGAACCCGGCGAAGAAGAATACGGAATAATTGACAGCATACTTAGAAGCGATGGCTTCGGACGAAAGTATCTGAAGATGGAAGCCGGAGGTTCTATTAATCCTGCTTCCCATGCTACGGTCGATGCACGTCAGCACTTTATTTTCCAGGATGGACGTCATGTGTTTAAACACGCAGTGTCAAAGATGGCTGATGTGGCTGTTGAGATGATGGAGAAACACAATATTACAGCTGATGAACTTGCCTGGCTTGTTCCTCACCAGGCTAATATGCGCATCATTGAGGCTACGGCCGAACGAATGGGTCTGGACAAAAACAGGGTGATGATTAATATTCAGCGCTACGGCAATACTACCTCTGCCACACTTCCCCTATGTCTGTGGGAATGGGAGAAACAACTTAAGAAAGGTGATAATGTTATTCTGGCAGCCTTCGGGGCAGGATTTACATGGGGCTCGATATTAATTAAATGGGCCTACTAAACGAGGAGTTGCTAAATAGAGATATTTAACACTTATAACCTTCAATGAATTTTAGAGACGCAATAAAATGCGTCTCTATTTTTTTGCATCTTCCCATATCACGCAGCTACTCCGTTGTCCCGGTGGTTTCGACTCCGCTCAACCACCATCGACTCCGCTCAACCACCATAACTCATAACTTATAACTCATAACTCATAACTCATAACTTATAACTCATAACCCATAACTCATAACTCATAACTTCCTCAACCCCCCGCTCCCGATAGTTAAAAATTCAGAAATACAGCTTGATTATTTGCTTAATAAGGAAATGTTTCTTTATTTTGCAAATGCAATCTGGAGATTACAAAATGAAGCATAATTTGAAAAGTCGAGATTGGTCAATCTCCAGGAGTTTTGGTCACTTGAGTTTACAATAATCCACAAAATTAAAAGTTATGTTTAAATCCGGAAATTGGCAGAGCGCAATCGATGTTCGTGATTTTGTTGTAAAAAATGTTAGTCCTTATGATGGCGATAGCAGCTTTCTGAGAGGGGCTAGTGAACGTACTTCCCGCTTATGGCAAATTTGTCTTGAGGGAATTGCTAAAGAACGTGCGAATAACGGCGTATTAGCTATCGATACAGAGAAAGTATCGGGTATCACCTCCCACGCTGCCGGTTATATCAAAAAGGAAGATGAGCTTATAGTTGGATTACAGACCGATATGCTTCTAAAAAGGGCTGTTAAGCCTTACGGGGGTATTTCTGTTGTGGAGAAAGCTTGTAAAGAGCAAGGACTCGAGGTCTCTGACCGTATAAAAGATATTTTTAATAATTATGCCAAGACCCATAATGACGGGGTCTTTGATGTTTATACTCCTGAGATTCGTAAATTCCGCTCTCTTGGAATTTTAACCGGACTGCCTGATAATTACGCACGGGGTCGCATTATCGGTGACTACAGAAGGGTAGCCCTGTATGGTATTGACCGCTTGATTGAAGCCAAAAAGCTTGACCAGCTCGGACTTATTGGTCCTATGAGCGATGAGCGTATCCGCCTTCGTGAGGAAGTAGCAGAGCAGATTAAGGCATTAGGACAACTTAAAGAGTTGGGTAATATATACGGCCTGGATCTGTCGCGTCCTGCACAAACAGCACGTGAGGCTGTTCAGTGGGTATATATGGCTTATCTGGCAGCTGTTAAGGAACAGGACGGCGCGGCTATGTCGCTTGGCAACGTTTCTTCTTTCCTTGATATCTATATCGAGCATGATTTGAAGCTCGGACTTATAGATGAAGTTTACGCCCAGGAGCTTATCGACCAATTTGTGATGAAGTTGCGCATGGTTCGCCACCTGCGTATGGAAGCCTATAACGAAATATTTGCCGGAGACCCAACCTGGGTTACGGAGGCTATTGGCGGAAGACTGGCCGACGGCCGTCATAAGGTAACAAAGACCTCATTCCGCTTTTTGCAAACCCTATACAACCTTGGACCTTCGCCTGAGCCTAATTTGACTATTCTTTGGTCGAACAGCCTGCCGGAAGGATTCAAAAAATTCTGCGCCCAGGTATCTATCGACACATCCTCAATTCAATATGAGAATGATGATCTGATGCAAAGCACCCGCAATAGTGACGATTACGGCATAGCTTGCTGCGTGTCTTTTCAGGAAATCGGAAAGCATATTCAGTTCTTCGGTGCACGTGCAAACCTTGCCAAAACTTTGCTTTTGGCAATCAATGGCGGTAAATGCGAAATGAGCGGTAAGCAGGTTATCTCAAATATACCTCCTCTTAAATCTGATGTGCTTGATTTTGACGAAGTGCTGGCCAATTTCAAACTGGCTATGCAGGAGGTGGCAAGGGTATATAACGACTCTATGAACATTATCCACTATATGCACGATAAGTATTACTACGAGAAAATACAGATGGCGCTTGTGGATACCAATCCTCATATTAACCTGGCTTATGGAGCAGCGGGACTTAGCATCGTGGCCGACTCGCTTTCAGCAATTAAGCATGCCAGGGTTACCGTGGTTCGCAATGAAGAAGGAATTTCTACCGACTTTAAAATTGATGGCGAATTTCCTTGCTATGGAAATGATGATGACCGCGTCGATGTTTTCGCGAAAAATATCACGGCCTACTTCAACGGGGTGCTGAAGAAGCTTAAGACTTACAAAAACGCCGAGCCTACACTGTCGATACTTACTATTACCTCGAATGTGGTCTATGGTAAAAAGACCGGGGCAACACCCGATGGACGTGCTCTCGGAGTTCCCTTTGCACCGGGCGCAAACCCAATGCACGGGCGCGACAAAAGTGGCGCTATTGCTTCACTTAGCTCAGTTTCGAAAATTGATTACAGGGAATCTTTAGACGGTATATCCAACACCTTCTCTATCGTTCCCAAAACTCTGGGTGTGGATATGGAGCAACGTACAGAAAATCTTGTATCCATTATGGATGGATATTTCGCTAAAAATGCTCATCACCTCAACGTTAATGTGCTCAACCGCGAGATGTTGCAAGATGCTATGGAGCATCCCGAAAACTATCCGCAGCTTACAATACGCGTGTCGGGCTATGCCGTGAACTTCGTTCGACTGACCCGTGCTCAGCAGCTTGACGTGATTGCACGAAGCTTCTTCGAGACGGTGTAAAGTTTGAAGTTCTAAGTTCAAAGTTTTAAGTTTAAGCCATGATCCTATCCACCTCAAGAAATTGGCGTTAAGAAAATTAGGATTAAAGCCGTTGAAAAATTCAAGCTGTTTGAGCGAAGCGAGTTTTTGAATTTTAGGCTATAAGAGTAATTTTTAGCCAATTTCTTGTAGTGGCGGCCTTTTTTGCTTACTTTTTTGGGCTGCAGCAAAAAAGTAAGAAATGAAGAGTGATAGAATGGCTGTGCGGCATGAGCACAAAAAAATATTTAGTTTATAGCTTTGATAAAGATACACTCAATAGAATCCTTAGGCACCTTTGACGGCCCCGGCATTCGCCTGGTGTTCTTCCTGCAAGGCTGTAATTTCAAATGCCTTTACTGCGCCAATCCTGATACTATTAACTATTCGGGTGGCAAAGAATATGAGGCTGAGGACTTGCTTCAGATGGCTGTGCGCCAGCGACCCTTCTTTGGAAAGAGGGGAGGAGTGACCGTTTCGGGCGGAGAACCCCTGATGCAGGCCAATGACTTGATCGGATTGTTTGGGCGACTTAAGCAGGAAGGCATCAACACCTGCATAGATACTAACGGCTCCATTTTAACGAGCGGGGTAAAGGAGCTTCTGAAGCTAAATGATTTAGTGCTTTTGGATATCAAACATATAGATTCAGACAAGCACAGCAGGCTTACCGGTACATCCAATAGCCGTACTTTGGCCTTTGCCGAATACCTGGCCGCTCAGGGACACCCTGCCTGGGTGCGTTATGTTTTGATTCCGGGATATACTGATGATGAAGCAGATATGCACGCTCTGGGCAGACGACTGGCAACTATGCCTAATGTCGGGAAATTTGAAATTCAACCATATCATAAACTTGGTGTGCATAAGTATGAGTCGCTTGGATGGGAGTATAGGCTCAATGATGTTCCGGCCAATACGCCGGAACAACTTAGCAAGGCAAAATCCATTTTCGAAAACTATGTAAAAGAAGTAGTAATAAATTAGCAAGCCTTCATTGATAACTCATAACTTCATCCTAACTCATCACTCATCACCCCTAATTCATAACTTCTTCCTAACTCATAACAATAACTCATAATTTTAGGAATGTCTTACTTTTTACCAAAAGAACTAGTATCTAAAGCAAGTGAAGCTGCCCTTTCGCGCGATAGCACATCTGTTCGCAATACGCTGCTATTGGCCTTTCTGGCAGGTGCATATATTGCCCTTGGAGGATTGCTTGCACTTAGCGTTGGGGGAGGCATGCCGGAAGTGGCTGCCACTAATCCCGGACTTCAAAAGTTTGTTATGGGAGCTTTGTTCCCTTTGGGACTGATACTTTGTGTTATAGCAGGGGCCGACCTGTTTACCGGGAATACTGCCTATTTTATTCCTCCCCTTATGACGGGCAAAATGCGCTTTGCACGACTGCTGCGCAACTGGACTCTGGTGTATTTCGGCAATTTCGTAGGGGCTCTTTTTGTAGCATATTTTCTGGCCTACAAGACCGAGCTGCTGGCTGCTTCGCCATGGCTCGATACTGTCAGGAACCTTGCTGTTAGCAAGACTTCGGCTACTTTTTTTGCCACTGTTGTTAAAGGCATAGGAGCCAACTGGCTGGTGGCTCTGGCGGTATGGCTGGCTTTCGCCGCCCAAGATATCAGCGGCAAAATCCTTGCTATCTGGTTTCCCGTGATGGCCTTTGTAGCCATGGGTTTTGAGCACAGCGTGGCTAATATGTTCTTTATTCCTGCCGCCATGTTCTATGGAGCGGATGTAAGTCTGACCGATTTCCTTATCCGCAACTTGCTCCCGGCAACCCTTGGAAATATTGTCGGAGGATCTATACTTACAGCTATGATCTACACAGTGGTTTATAATAAATAATCATCAGTCAGCAGTTATCAGTCAGCAGTTATCAGTCAGCAGTTATCAGTCAACAGTTATCAGTTATCAGTTAACAGTTATCAGTCAACAGTTATCAGTTAACAGTTGTCAGAGTTTGGGGTTAGGGGTTTTGTTTTTCTACTTTCCCGCTGACTAAACATTCCTTGCACACCCCTTAGCTGACATTTAGTACCTGATTATTTAATTTTCATCAAAAAATGCTCAAACTCTACGCCCACAATGAGTTGTATTATTGAAATAATTTGCATATTTGCAGACTGAATTATTGTCTGGAAACCAATATGGTGCAAAACCCTGAAGCTATTTACATAGTGCGCGACCGAAATGTAGTCATCCGCAAAGTGGGTGATGAGATGGTAATTGTACCTTTGGTGAATAGCGTTGCCGATATGACCCGAGTACTCACCCTTAACGAGACAGGCACAGCAATTATCGAGGCACTTAACGGGCAAAATACAATCAATCAGGTAGAAGAACAACTTTTACAACAGTTTGACGTAGAAAGAAATGTCTTGTCGAATGACCTGCAAATATTTATTGACCAAGCCCTCGACAAACAAATTATTGAAAAGCTAGCCTAAGTTAAGCGTCATAGAAATAAATGAAAAAAAGCATACTACATATAACAAAAAAATACTACACCACCCCCAAAATCGAGGAGGTGGAAATAGATCGTGAAATGTCGTTGGTGATGGTAACGACGCCGCCTGGGGAACCTGATCCTGAAGATCCTGAAGATCCTGAATTTCCTGACAGCGTAGTAAATCCACAAGCTGTTAATTATGGCTCCCAGACTTATAAAAGTGCTTCAAGTCCTTTTGGTGACACTTCAAGGCCTCAGTATTAATTATTTGCCATGAACCTATTCCTGGGTCCGGTTCAGCTTACTATAAAATTTGATGCGGGCATTGTGCCTGAACTCCTGGCCTCTGCAAATTTCACCACTCCTCTTATAGATCCAACGTTCCATTATTCCTGTAATTTTTATTTAGGTATAGCAGAAGTCTCCTCGAGCTACAGGCTTCTCCTGCATGGTGAGGCTGACAATCCGGATTTGATGCCCTATAAATGGCAAATACTGGGAGCAGAAAAACATCTGCTGGCTTTGAAGATAGACTTTCACAAGTCGGAGAAAATCCAACAAATCACTGCTCTGATAGACTTGAAAGAGCTTTGCATAAATGTTTTTTTTAAGAGGGTTCCCACTTCTGAAGAGCTTCATATAGATCCGCTATTACATCCCTTAGGTTCACTATTGTTGGTTTATTTTGCCAACCTTACGGGAGGCTTTCTGTTGCATGCCTCGGGGGTGCGCGACATGGGACGGGGCTATATTTTTTCGGCCGTCTCGGGCACAGGAAAATCGACAATGGCCAAACTGTGGCAACAAAAAGGTGCTGAAATCATCAACGACGATCGGCTCTGGTTGCACAAAATCGACGAGCAATGGCATGCTTTAAGTACACCCATGGTCTGGTATGCCCAAAAACCTCTGGCAGCACCCGTCGATCAAATCTTTCTGCTGCGTCAAGCCGCCAACAATCTTATTACGCCTATTCAGGGCATCAAAGCACAAATGAGGGTAATGAGCAACTGCATTCAGCACTTTCACAGCAAGGAAATAACCTCTAACCACCTGAACCAGGTGCTCGACTTTACGCAACGTACGCCCATCTTTGATTGTGGTTTTAAGCCCGACACCTCCATAGTTGATGAAATCCGTGCACTGCTTTAGCAAAAACCTCAGTTCTAAATAAAAAAGACCGGTAAAAACCGGTCTTTTTTTCTTCAGTTAAATTTCTGCTGTTGCAATTATTCAAAGCTTCCACTGGTCAGTACCCGTTCACTCTTAACTAAGTTGCCAAAACGAGCCCGAACAATGTACACCCCGCTTTCACTTGGCAAGAGCACAAGGGTGCGACTGCTTTTGGCCGGAACTTCCTGCAGCTTACTACCCGCTACCGAATAAATCTCAATAAACCCGGGTCCCTCGGCCAACAATTCCATATTGGTACTCACCATAACTTTATTGCCCACACTCTTGATCTGAATGGCATTTCCTGCTTCAACTTCTCCATCGCCAACCAAATCGAGTGAAGTCGCTACCTTGTAGAAATGAAGCACAAAACGATCGTGAAGGTCTCCACCAGCATCAGCTGTATAAGCATAGCTGTTGGTTCTACTCACATCCAACATCGCACCGGTAACTTTATCCTCCAGATATACGGTATGAGCGGCATGGTAATACCTCAAATCAAAATGCATGCTGACCTCTCCGGCGACCTGATTGCGCACGCTTAACGGCACTTCATGAACGCGCTCACTCAGCAGCGGAAGACCATTAATGGCCAAAGCAGTTGACCCTGATCGCGTAAAAATCTCAGGAACCCGTTTAGAGTCGTTAAAATACTTTTCCGAATCACCGCTATCCACCCCTTCGGCAGCGCCTTCTGCAAAGTAGAGCACCGCACCATCTCTCGAATAGGCGTTTCGTGTTTCAATGCGGATAACATCACCCTCTGAGGACGAGCTGCTTTTGAGCATAGAGCCATCGATGCTGTGTGCGCGCCCCTCGGGCTTAATAGTAACAGTAACGTTATCGGTCAATGTTTTTAGCCACACAGCCTGCATGGGCGGAATCAGGGACAATTCTTCCTCACTGGTAAAAGTGACTTCTGTATCGGGATACAAGGCGACCTTGGCATTCGGCACCAAAACATCCTTGTTATAGGTTATAAAGGCCATCTCATCCCCAATTTTGCCGCGATACCAGATGGTCCCGTCCACACTTGGGCGCTCCCAACCTTCATTGGCTTCCCAACTGATAAAGGTTGGATAAGGATTGGCTACCAAATTGAATCCGCGTTCAGGATAGGCCCTGCTCACTTCCTCCTTATTCAATTCACCGCTGTATTCAATCAAACGGCTTTCGACATCGTTACGCAATAAGATGGTAGCCATGCCCTCCAAAGGCCACAAGGACCTGGAAGCTAAAGTAGTTTGAATATTCCACCAACGATTTTGTCGATAAACACTTACAGAAACAAACTCCTGCCCGGCACTAAAATCAGAGAATACAGCATTCTTTACCAAGCTCCCCAAATAAAACCATTGATCAGAAGGCGTTGTCAAACGAATTCTGTTGGTTCCTGCTCCACTTAAGGTAGAATTGTCCATTAAGGATACCATGCCATTGATGCCGTAACGATTATTCAGCACCAACTCCCCATCATTATGGAAGTTACCCAACAAATCAACCCGCGAGCCACCTTCCAGCCATAAGGCTGCTCCAGTCTGGATAGTAAGGTTGTTTAAGCTAATATCATCTTCAATAATAGGCTCATGAACCATTTTCGAAGAAATTACCAGATTGTCGTTAGACGTTGGAACTACACCGTCGCACCAGTTGTTTACATTATACCAGTTGGTATCCTCAACCCCAGTCCACAGGCCGGGGCTAGCTACTACATTTGCAACATATTCTTCACTTGTTGCATCACAAGCTTCAGAAGTAGAAGCTGTAACATATACCTTGTCACCATTTAACAGATTTGTTGCCAGGTACTTATTAGACTCACCGCTTTGTTGAAGCACATCATTAATATAGAAGCTGTAGCTTAATCCTGCATCCAAAGGCTAAGCAGTAAACAAT
>ENA-UOOK01002811-UOOK01002811.1-fermentation-metagenome-genome-assembly--contig:-NODE-2811-length-20703-cov-3.234647_pt1 | contig 20703 bp, 22 predicted proteins | sample MGYA00245777_ERZ724023 | MGnify/ENA primary metagenome ERZ724023 (study PRJEB28704, sample SAMN03018312) | fermentation metagenome | biome: anthropogenic terrestrial biome; feature: soil; material...
TTTCGCAGTCTTGGGTCCAAAGCATCACGAAGTCCGTCTCCCAATACGTTAAATGCAAACATAATAAGAGAAATAAATATCTCCGGTATGAAGGCAAGAGTGCGGAGGATGGTATTGCTTTTTTGCACTGTCGCCTCGATGTTGCTTTTTGCAGGCACAACATTAGGAGAGGTAAATTACATAAGGTATTATAACGAAAGCAGAGAGAATTTTAATACGATTAATGAATGCTTGAGTAAAATTCCAGAAGAAGCATCCGTTGCGGCAAGCGCGTTCCTAATTTCACACTTGTATGAGCATGATGAGCTTTATGAATTGCCTTATGAGAAGGAGACAGATTATGTTTTACTTGATTTGCGGAATGGGTGGGACAGTGATCGTTTAAGCGAGTACGAAACCGGTGTTTACGAAAAAGTTGAGCATGTTGAGGGTCTGATTGCTGTATTTAAGTCAAAGCAATGATGCACTTGCATATAAATTTATTTACAATTATCTAGGAATTTACACATTCCTGCAAAACCAGGACGATGATTTCCCGGAGACGATCATAGCGGTTTTCGCGGTATAGGTACCCAAACAATATTTCCAGCGCCGTCGCCATTCTGTATTCCGCAAACGTGGCGCTTTTAGGTGCATTTTCACTTTTCAAGTTCCGTCCTTTGCGACACAATTCCGTCTCTTCCTCGTTGAGCAGGGGAAGAATATTTTTCAAAGCCCGGGCTTGGCGGGTGGCGGTCACATATCCCAGTGCCAATTGATTGGCTTCTTTGGGATCCGTGATGCCCATATCCAGAATATGTTTTCTGACTTCCAGTTCAAACACCGCGTCTCCCAGGTATGCAAGCATTTTCATATCATGCATACTACCCTCCCAAGGTGACCCCAAACGGATGTCCCCTTATCCGGAAAAAACAATTTACACGTGCAATTTACGATACCCTTCATTTCAACCATCCTGTAATAAGAGATAGGGAAATGTGCCCCATTCATCTTGCAATACAAACGCAATGCTACAACCCCTTATAAAAAAATTAAAAACCTATTCCCAATTCAGTTTTTATATATTATAATAGGTTTGAGTTTAAATCGCAAGTCTTTTTTATTTAGGAGATATGAAATGAAACTGAAATTAAAAAAAATGTGTGAGAAAGCGGTGTTGCCTCAATATATGTCGGAATCCGCCGCCGCCATGGATGTATGCGCCTGTTTGGATCAGCCCGTGATATTGGAAGCGGGGCAACGGGTTCTGATCTCCACCGGGATTGCCATCGCCCCCGAAAGCAATCAATATGTGGCGCTGGTGTGTGCCCGCAGCGGTCTTGCCTCCAAATACGGCATTTCCCTGGCAAATGGAATCGGCGTGATCGATGCCGATTACCGGGGTGAGATCAAAGTGGCTCTTGTCAATTTATCCAACCAATCTTTCACCGTGGAAAATGGCATGCGGATTGCACAGCTAATGATTTTATCGGTTTGCCATGCCCAAGTAGAAGAAACCGATACACTGGACGAAACAGCCCGCGGTGCGGGTGGATTTGGTTCTACGGGGACGCAGTCATGGAAAAACTCATTCTAGCCTCGGGCTCCCCGCGCCGTTTCCAATTGCTGACCCAGGCAAGCATTCCCTTTGAAGCCTTCCCTGCTGATGTAGATGAATCCTATGACCGTTCCCTGTCCCCTGCCGATGTGGTGCAGGTACTTTCTCAACGAAAGGCGAAAATCGTGGCTTCTCAATTTCCCCGCAGAGTGATTTTGGCGGCGGATACGGTGGTTGCCTTACAAAATAAAATTCTGGAAAAACCCCATACTGCCGAAAATGCCAAACGGATGCTCCTTTCTTTGTCGGGGCAAAGCCATCATGTGTTGACAGGCATTACCTTGGCAAAAAATGAGGTGAGTTACACAGAGTATGTTTCCACCAAAGTCACTTTCCGTACCCTATCCATACAAGAAATTGACACCTACATTGCCACAGGAGAACCCCTCGACAAGGCAGGCGCCTATGGCGTTCAGGAAAAAGCCTGTATTTTTGTGGAGAGAATCGAAGGGGATTATTATAACGTGGTGGGGCTCCCCCTGTGCCGCGTTTACCGGTTGTTGTCAGAAAAATACCCCTGGATCCTGTCGCAAAGATAACCGGCAGGCAGGGCAAGCATGATCCACAATACGGTATAGGGTAAGCACACCTGCCCCCATAAATTTCCCTTCACACGGGAATAATCCCAGACATCCCAACCAAGCAGCATATTTACGATGCAGCCTGCAACAAATTCGGCAGTGGTAATTAGAAGTCCCCCCAGAATACAAAAAAACAAACGGGGCTTTCGTTTCATACCCAACTTCAGGCCATACAAACCTGCCAGACAGGCACCTCCCGTTACGGTCATGCTCCAATGACTCCAACCTCGCCACAAAATTTCCAGAGCTGTATACAAAACAGCCCCCAATATAAAGGCGAAGGCGAAAGGTTTGATTCGTTTTACCATATATTGACTCCTCTTTTTCTCTATTTTACCCCAAAGAAAAAGTCCTATACAGGGAGAAATCATGAAAAAACACCTCGTATTGTTACTCGTATTATTACTTATTTTCTGTTTTGTTCTGTCCGGTTGTGAAAAACTGGTATCCACAAACGGACTGCATCAGAATACCCATGCCACCCCGCTGACCTTGCTGTTGGCACTCAATGACAAAACAGTGCATACCGATTTTGTCATGTATACCGATATTCCTAACGATACCTACCGTCCCCTGGACAGCGATGCTTTCAAAACCTACTTTAGCGATAAAGAATCTTCTCCCGATTTTTCCAACGTAGAATCTTACTGTATCCGCACAGCGGAAAAAAAAGTGGATGAGATCGGTATCTTTTCCCTGCAAGATCCATCGGAAATAAGTACCATTCAGGCCATAATCAATGGCCGCATCGCCAACCGATTTGACACCTACAACCAAAAAAGCACAGACAACAACACCGTGATCAATCAAAAAGGCAAGTTTATGTATTACATCATTGCCACCAACGCCTATGGTGTGAACGAATTGCTCCTTGATACCATTGTATCTATGTATAACGATTCCATATGAACCATTTTACGCACCGCATCATTCGAGGACTGCCGCTGATTACGGTGGATCCCTTTCTGAAGCAGGGCTGCTTTGCCGCCTATACCACCCGGGAGGGAGGCGTCAGCCCCCCGCCATATGACAGTTTGAATCTGTCTTTTTCCCCCACTCGAAAGGATTCCCGGGAAAACGTGGAGAAAAACTGGTCCATTGTGCTCCAGGCACTGGACTGTTTCCCCCAACAACTGATCCGAACACACCAAACCCATTCCAATCGCATTGCCTATGTCAACCATCCCGGGCAATCCTTTTTCCCGGATATTCCCTCCGGAGTGGACGGCGTGGTCACAGACCGGCATGAACTGATGTTGACCGTGGTGACAGCAGATTGTCAAGGATTGCTTTTTTATGACCCCAAGAAAAAAATAAGCGCCGCCATACACAGCGGATGGCGGGGCGCTTTGGCGGATATTGGGGGAAAAGCCGTTTGTAAAATGGCGGCTATGGGAAGCGATCCGGCGGATATTCTGGTCGCAGGGGGTCCATCCATCGGCACCTGCTGTTTTGAAGTGGGAGAGGATGTGCTTTCCTTGTTCCAAGAACAGTGGGGAAGCGATGCGCTTGCCTATTTTACCCCCGGCGATGCAAAGGGAAAATACATGGGTGATATGCCCTCTTTCACCCGAAACCGTTTGCTCAAACAAGGAATTCAACCGGAACATATATACTGGATGTCACTGTGTACCTGTTGTCACGACGTGTTTTTTTCACATCGCAGACAAAAAGGGGAAAGAGGTACATTGGCAGCTTTGATTATCATGAAAGGATGAAAAAGGCAGAATGACAAAAACAATGGATTTTAGCATTCTTCAGCTAAGAATACACCGTTTTGCGGGGATTGAAAATGTCACGGTTACCTTCCGGGACAATACGGTGAACATTATATATGGCGAAAACCGTTCGGGCAAAACCAGCGTATGCGAGTTTATCCGGTTCATGTTGTACGGATTGTGCGCTCCTGCTACCATGCTCCCCTGGGAAGGGGACGGATGTATCGGAGGCGAAATGGATCTGCGCTGGGGAGAAAAAAAATACCTTTTGATCCGTTCCTATGACAACGGGGAGGAAACCTTATCCTTTACCGATGTCCAAACCAAAGAAGCCATTCCTTTGACCACCTCACCGGGTGAACTGTTAACGGGCTTGACGGACTGGATGTATATCCGCACTTTGTATTTTGCTCAAAAGCAAACCGATAACATTCAAAAAAACCTGCATTACGAGGCGTTGGACCGTCTTACCGCACCCTTGACGGGGGAAGCCGCTCTCTATTCCCGCTACGCCAAGCTGGCAGAAAAACAGGAATCCCTGATGAACGGGGATAAAAGCGGCTCCATTGACTTGCTGTTGGAAAAAAAGCATGCCTTTGAAAGCCAAAGGGATGCACTGAAAGCCGGGCAAGAGGAAATGAAAGAGATCAACGGGCAAATCGCGGTCATTTCCGCCCGTGTGGAAGAAAACAATCCCAAGGTTGTGCTGTTGAAAGCCAACATGAAAAATTTATCCGACGAAATGAAAGGGCTGCAGCATACCGAACAGTTTGCATCCCTTCACGCCTCCTTGGCAGGGGATGAACTCAAATATCAGCGCATGCTGGCAGCCTGTCAAATCAATCATTTTTTCCCCCCTCGGGAAGAAACGGAGGAACTGAAGGAAGACTATAAAACCTATACCGCGGCTACGGATCAATTGAATTTGGAAAAAGAGCGTCTTGTTCAGGCGAAAAACAATCTGGATATTCACAATGCTCTGAACGAAAGCGGAGAAGATAACATTGAACAGCTATCAAAGAATTATCACCGTGCCTCTGCCAGAAGCAGAGTGTGCGCTTATGTTTCTCTGTTTCTCTTTGTAATGGCAGGTGCCTGCGCCCTTGGATTTGGCACATTGTATAACGTTTTGTTTCACAAAGAAGATCGTTATTATGTGGGCTTTTGGCTGGCAGGCTGTCTGATCATCGGTGCATTCATTCTGTTAACCCGCTTTTTTATCCGCCTGTCTCAGATGCGTATGTATCTGGAAGAAGCCGGCGCGGATACCCCCGGTGAATTGCAGATCCTGCGGACCCGGAAAAATGCGCGGAAACAATCCGCCGTTTTATATGCCAATGAATTGAATAAGCAGGAAAACGTTACCCGGATCGCACAAAAGAAATGCAACGAGGCTTTCAACGCCCTTCGTTCCCGTCTTGCCTTTGCGGGGGGAGAAGCCGCCTCACAGGACAGTGTGTTGTATACGGCACGCAGCATTCTGGAAAACGCCCCCCCTCTGTTTGCCTTGGAAGATCGAATCAAAGAACAGAAAGGGCAGTATAAAAATATCATGGAAGGGAATGCGGGCAAAGATTTTCTCACCATGCAAAACGAATACGTCCGCATGGAAGAAGAACTACATGAAATCAACGAGAAAAATCTCTTGTTAATGGAAGAAAAAAACGCCCTCACCGCCCTTTTGGAAGAAAAAAAACGTTCAAACCCTTCCGAAGAAATTTTGACACGGGATATGCAAGCCCAGGAAAAAGAATTGCTGGATTTATTAGAACTGTACCGTGCTATCCAGCTGGAAGCGGAAAATCAGAAAAGAAAAATCAACGGGTTTGAAGAAGAATTCAAGCTCCCTTTGTGTAGTTTTATTAACAGTTTCTTGACTTTTACCATACGCAAAGATGAAAGTTTTTTGCTTGGTAAACATTTTGAACTGCTGTATAAATGGGGTTCCACCGTGGCATCTGTTTACACGGCAGGGGGCGGATTGTCGGAACTGGCCATCATCGCCCTTCGTTTGGCATATATTGAACAACTGCAGGGAAACCGTGCACCTCTGATATTCGATGAAGCCTTTGCCTATGTCGACAGGCAATCTTTGGGGCATCTTTATGCCGCGCTGACCAATCGCGAGCATCGGCAAATTTTGCTGTTCAGTTCTTCCCAGCATGAAAAGAGCGCTCTGCCCAAAAACGCCCATATCATAAAATGGGAGCGTGATCGTACATGAACGATACGCTCGTCACCTTAGATAGTCCGGTCACATGCCTAAAAGGCATCGGACCCAAAAAAAAAGAACGGCTTTCAGCGTTGGGGATTCATACTCTGAAAGACTTGCTGTTTCATGTTCCCCGGGGCTATCGGGATCGCAGCATCATCATTCCCTTGCTGGAATCCACGGGGGAAATCGCCACCTATGTGTTAACGGTGTTTACCCAACCGCTTTTATCTCGGTTGCCCGCCGGCAAAAAAGTGGTCAGCTTTTTTGCCGGCGATGACAGCGGCAGAGTCCGTGTGTTCTTTTTCAACCAACCTTACATCCGTTCTTCCTTTGTGGTGGGGGAAACCTATCGGTTCACGGGAAAAGTCATGCGGAAAGGAAATACCCTTTCATTGGCTAACCCGGAATTTGATCGGAAAAACGATTTGTTCCAGACCCTAATTCCAATCTATCCCCTGACGGATGGCATCAACAACCGGGCTCTTTCCACTTGGTGTAAAGAAGCCTTTACCCTTCTCCCCCCTTCTGCATGGAGAGATACCTTGCCGGAAGATATTTTGACCCGCCATCGTTTCATGTCTCTGTACGAGGCATTGTATACCCTTCATTTTCCCGAATCCGGTAAAAATCGGGAAGAAGCTGCCCGCCGCATGGCATTTGAAGAGCTGTATGTCTTTTGTCTTAAGATGATGGCGCTGAAAAAGAAGAGGGGCGGTGCAAAAAAAATTCGTTTCCATCCCGTGGATTTGACCCCCTTTCTGTCCGTACTTCCCTTTACCCTCACAAGTGCGCAGGAAAAGGCCATTTGGGAAATCTGCCAGGATTTTACCGCAGCCCCCCATGCCATGAATCGGCTGTTACAGGGAGATGTAGGCAGCGGCAAAACCGTGGTGGCTGCCGCCGCTATCTATCATACTGTGAAAAACGGCTATGCCGCCGCCATGATGGCTCCCACCGAAATATTGGCGCTCCAGCATGCCAACACCATGGAGAAACTGCTTTCCCCCCATGGAATTCGCATTGCCCTGTTAACGGGCAGCACCGTAAAATCAAAGCGCAAGGTGTTGGATGAAAAGATGCAAAACCACGAGATCGATTTGCTCATCGGCACCCATGCATTGATTGAAAATACCGTTTGGATGAACAATTTGGCACTGGTCATCACCGACGAACAGCACCGTTTCGGGGTCAAACAGAGAAAAGCTTTGGCGATGAAAGCCGAAGAAAAAAATATGTTGGTCATGTCCGCCACCCCCATCCCCCGCACCTTGGCTTTGTTTATGTATGCCGATTTAAGCATATCGGTATTAGATGAACTGCCAGCAGGACGAAAACCTGTCAAAACCTTTTTACTCTCTGAAAGCTATCGAAAACGGATTCAGGATTTTATCCGTAAGCAGGTTATGCAGAGACATCAGGTTTATATTGTCTGTCCCTGGGTGGAAGACAGCGAAGAAGCCGAAGAGGACTGGAAAGCAGTAGAAAGCTATTATCATACCTTAAAAACCCAAATTTTTCGTGATTTGCGGGTAGATTATCTGCATGGTCGATTGAAATCCAAGGAAAAAGAGAAAAAAATGACCGATTTTTCCCGGGGAGATACGGATATTCTCCTCTCTACCACCGTCATTGAGGTGGGGGTGGATGTCCCGAACGCCACGGTGATGATCATTGAAAACGCGGAACGGTTCGGTTTATCCCAGCTTCACCAGCTTCGGGGACGGGTAGGCAGGGGAAAAAGCGCATCCTATTGCATTTTGTTTTCTCAAACCCGCAGCAAAAAATCCAAAGAACGGCTGACCTTATTTGCCTCTACCAACGACGGGTTCAAAATCGCCGAAGCTGATTTGCAACAGCGAGGTCCGGGGGATTTTTTCGGAGAACGGCAATCGGGGGAATTTACCTTTCGTTTATCCCAAAACTTTGATTTACACTTGATGCAATTGGCGCAGGAAGAAGCACGCAGGCATACGAAATAAACCCGTACTTTGCCATGCAAAATGTGCGGCTTTTACACGACAAAAAAGACTGCCGAATGCTCGACAGTCTTAGCTTGTTAATAAACCATCAGACTTGATATCATTAATGATGGGATTCTGCCGCTTCTGCTTCCGCTTTGGTTTTATGGACAGTTCCCTTTGGATGATGGGGCGGTGCGTAGATCGAATAAAGTTTCAATGGTTTTCTGCCGATATTGATCACGTTGTGCCATGTACCGGCGGGAACAAAAATGGCATCGTCATTGAATACCTCTTGTTGCAATGTAACAACCTCTTTTTTATTTCCCATTTTCACCAATCCATGTCCCGCTTCGATACGAAGGAATTGGTCTGTTTGCGGATGTATTTCCAGACCGATATCACCACCCACAGGAATGCTCATTAATGTTGCCTGCAGGTAAGTTCCTGTCCACAAGGCGGTACGAAATGTTTGATTCTCCTTAGACGCTTCGTTAATATTGACTACATATGGGTATGGTCCGTGATCCGTTTCCTGACGAGGAACATACGTGTTGTTTTGTTTTTGGCGATGGTTCCGGCCAAAATGATGGAATTGATTCATTATTTTTTCTATTATCTCCTTTCGTTGGTTGCTGTTAACAGTATATGTTTGCTTTTAGATAGGGTGATGGAGCATTCACCTTGAATCAATTTAACCCGACGAAATGATGTAACCAATAGGGTGTATGCATATACATGAAATGGGATTATATAAGCCTCTCATATTACAACCCTTGTCTGGGTGGAAAACAGGTGATGGAGAATGTGGATCGTCCTTTCATTTGGTTCTGCTTTTTTTGCCGGGATCACCGCCATACTGGCTAAAATCGGCATAAAAAATACGGATTCTCATGTTGCGACAGCCATTCGTACCATTGTGGTTTTGGTGTTTTCCTGGATCCTGGTATTCATGATAGGTTCCCAAAACACCCTTGTAAATCTTGACGTGAAATCACTGCTGTTTTTACTATTCTCAGGTCTGACAGCCGGTGCTTCCTGGTTGTGTTATTTCCGGGCCCTCCAATGGGGGGATGTGAATAAAGTGACACCCATTGATAAATCAAGCACTGTTCTTACCATGATTTTGGCTTTCATCCTATTGGGAGAACCCGTGACCCCCTGGAAACTATGGGGCATGATTTTGATGGGAATCGGTACATACTTCATGATTGCAAAACAAAAAACCACTGTAGTGAGCCCAAAGAATAACATCTGGTTGCTTTTTGCAGGGTTATCAGCTGTTTTTGCCAGTCTGACTTCGATTCTTGGTAAATTCGGTATGCAGAACATCGAATCCAATCTGGGAACTGCTATCAGAACCATTGTGGTCCTCATCATGGCATGGATGATCGTTTTTATCCGAGGAAAACAAGGAAATATTAAACATATTGACAAAAAGAGTTGGATATTCATTCTATTTTCCGGCATCACAACAGGAATGTCATGGCTGTGCTATTATAAAGCTTTGCAGGATGGGCAGGCCTCCATCGTAGTTCCCATTGATAAATTAAGCATCGTTCTTACGGTCATGTTCGCTTCTTTTGTGTTGAAAGAGAAATTAAGCAAAAAAGGATATATAGGATTCGTTTTTATTGTGATTGGAACGCTCTTGTTATTGGTCCGGATATAAAAAAAGTCGTTTGTTGTTTTTAGAACAAACGACTTTTTTATTTTGATATATGGCGGTATAAGCCTTGACAATCGCTTGTATTTGTGTTAAAAATAACATATGTTATTTTTCAACATCTATATATCGCGAATTATGTCGAAATTATACAAAGGAGAGCGTCTTGAGGAACAAACCATTACAAGTATTTGCCAATTACATGCCGTTGATCGTATGGATAACATGTTTTTATGGCGGATGCGCGATATCCCTTGGAATGATACCATTTCTTTTTCTAATTCCCTGTATGAATTACGCCTATACAAATACGGCTCTGCAAACCTTGCTATTGAATTTGCAGCTTCTGTTTTCCACATTGGTTGGGATTGCGATCAATGCTTATCTCTATTTTACATATGTTTGTTATGGGGATAACAGCGAACGGATCATGTGGTACCAATTGGCTGTTGGCGGATTCATCATTCTCATCATGACCGTCATCACGGTGATGATCAAAAGTCTGCGCAATCATTCTTTCACCAAGCTGAAAACAAACGTAGATGAAAAACTTCAAAACACGGATTAAACCTGACATTGCTTTATCATGCCATTCGCCATATAATCGGCCATAGCGAGGGCTTCGTTCTGGATAGCGTCATATTCTATGATGCTTTCCCGGTACTGCCCCGATAATATTTGAACAGCCTCGTTTTCTGTCATTTTCAAATGATCGTACAATAAATTTCTCCAAGTACGATCATTCCAATATGGATTAATGTTTCCTAAAAACTGTGCGATTTGATCCGCGTTTGCATACCATTGCCTGCGCTGCTCTTCTGCCGTTCTCGCATCCCCGGCTTTCGCCGCATTGACCAATTGCGCGGCAATGAGAAGATGCTGTGTTAAAAGTGATTCAAATCTTCTCGCTACTTTTGGACCATAATATGGATTCATCGCCTTTGCAAAATCAACAGGGTTTTGCAAAAGTCGTTTGGTTACAGCGTCCAAATCCCCCGAATCAAATGCTGTGCTGAGGATGAAGGATCTTGTCCACATGACATGCTCCATCCAAAGGCGACGTAATGTATTGCAAAGTTGCATCTGTTTACAGGATATATTGTTATTTTGAATTTGCCTGAAAATCATTATGTTTCCTCCCTGCTGTTATTATTATATTGTATGTAAAAAGCATCTTTTGGTGCCGACTTGTAAGATACGCAAAAAAGAAGATCTTCTTTGTGGAAGATCCCCTTTTTTTAACCGATGAACATCTGTGTCCAATGGTTGCCGTCTCCAACGTATCCCACGCCGGTCTGCGTGTAAGAGGCATTTAAAATGTTGGCGCGGTGTCCGCTTGAATTCATCCAGCCATCCACCACAGCCTTCGGCGTTTTATACCCCTTGGCAATGTTCTCCCCTGCAGTTTTAAAAGAAAGCCCAAAGTTTTTGATCATGGTAGAAGGGGAGCCGTAGGTGGGACTTGTATGAGAGAAATAATTTTTATCGTGCATATCTTGTGATTTATATCGTGCAATTCTGGACAATTCCCAGTTTGTGTTCAATTTTTTCAGACCATTTTCTACTCGTATCTGATTTACAAGATCGATAACCTGTTGTTCGTATGAAGTAGTCGTGGTGTTAACCAAAGGAACATAGACTTTTTGACCGGGATATATCAAATGCGGGTTTTCAAACTGTGGGTTTGCTGCAATGATTTCGCTCAAACCCACTTGATATTTGACTGCGATTTTCCAAAGACTATCCCCCGGTACTACCGTATAGGTCACAGTTGTAGCGTTCACACAAAGACCCGTACTCAATATAACAAGTAGAACAACCGCTGTAGCGAACAGAATCTTTTTTTTCATGTTATTTTATTTTTCCTCAACTTTCAGATTCTACATTCAGTATCTGTAATAAAATAAGAAATATACCAATCATAATATTCGTTACATCCTAATCCTTATCAAAAAAAAATACCGCTTTGCCCCATGAGACAAAGCAGTGTTTTATTTCATATCATTGTTTGAGGCAGAAGATCGGTTGTGCCGTGCATTTTTGAGCAGGGTTATGAAGGATACTAAAATCTATGCTCTTTCCGGTGCCCTATTGACCGGTCGAGATTTGCCGCAAAGTCTATCATAGGATTTTTTTCCTGTTATGAAAACAAAAGTGTTCCGGCGCCGCATGTGACAAAAGCGACGATGATGCCTGCTGTCACAACGCCGAGTGCAATCGCCGGAAACGCATTTTTTAACCGCATATCCAACATGGCTGCAATCAACGCGCCTGTCCACGCGCCCGTTCCCGGAACCGGGATAGCGACAAATATAAACAGCCCCCAGAATGCGTATTGTAACACCGTCTTTGATTTCATTTCCGCGCGTTTTTCAAGCTTGGTAACAAGCCGGTCAAGCCATCTGCTTTTTCCCCGCATCCATGCAAAAATTTTACGAATAAAAATAATGATAAACGGTACAGGAACCAAATTACCTAACACAGAAACCAATATGGCAATCCCAAAATTGAGCCCGTTTGCGGTTGCAATGGGAATAGCGCCGCGCAGCTCTATGACAGGAACCATTGAGATTAAAAAAGTCATCAGGATTTTACCGGTCAGGCTGCTCCATATATGCATGGTTTATTCCTCCGAAGCAATTTCTTTGGCTTGGGCATTATGTATACTGAATGAGATTAAAAAGCATCAAATTGAATAAAAACTCCCATCAATAGTAGGTTTTCTCTATTTCGTAGGAGTTTTTATGAATGGTACGGGTAACAGGACTTGAACCTGCACTCCAAGGAACCAGATCCTAAATCTGGCGCGTCTGCCATTTCCGCCATACCCGCATATACAAAACATTTTACACAAAATTAAAAATTTGTCAAGGAAACAAATGAGAAATGAAAAAATTCGGGGTAAATGGCATGAAATCGGTATGCGATTTTTTTATTTATTGTGTCATACTATGAAAAATATCTTTTTTCACATGCGCGGCGATAGTCTTCCATTTTCAAAACGGCGGACACCTTTTTTAGAAAACGAACCCTGGCTATGAACGTTCGAAATGGATAGAGCATTTTGATCACCATACCAAACCCTGGCCTGTATACAATGTGAAGGTTGCAATATGCCTTTCTAAAACCAAAATATCGGCACAGCCAATGCTGAAACGCAGTATCATGCAATATGTTGCGTTCGCCATCACAAATGTATGCCCCCCGTTTTATCTGTTCTTCATAATAGGTGCATATGCCGTACATCAGCGCAAAATTTACACCCGTTTTTTCCCGGGAAACACGGGTTGTAAAATTCGAACAGGCAATATACCGGCCATGCTGAATGACATGTGAATACCCGCAACAAATACTGGTATTCTTTTCAAACACTGCCAAAAGAAGAGCTTCTTTTGTATGCAGTACACGGTCACACCAGGAATGGAATTTTTCACCGGAGATGGGTTTTGGGGGTGAATCATATCCCTGCAGACTTTCCAGGTATACTTCATATGCACTCAGAATATCCTCTTCTGTCATGGGACGCGTATCATATAGACGGTTGCCTCTGGTAATCTCATATCGTTTTTTGGCGTTCAGCTTCGAAAGATCAAGAACAGCACTGCAGATGCAGAACCACCATTCTGTTTCATATCCACAATCAAAATCACTGGTCCATCGGGAAAAAAGGGGTTTTTCTTTGACTTTCCAGATGGAACCATCACGCAACTGCGTTAAATCCGCTTCCTCATGGGGCCATTGGGCACAAAGCATAGCGTGATGATGATAATTCCATCCCTTCATGATGCATCTCCTATTCGGTGTATTCTACCAATAGTTTACATGGGAAAAAACCTTTTGTCAATGAATCAAAAACAAAAAAACACGGGGAACAAAAACAATGCTGGTAATTATTTCTTTTTTGGTTTACAATATAGAAGGAAAAGAATACGTTGAACAGGAGGGACCCTATGAATAAAATGCAGGAACAATGCAATCGGTTTCACGCCGGCAAAAGTGTCGACGCTTACCGCTTTATGGGTTATCATCCTGTTCGGACAAACGGGAAAAGCGGTTATGTGTTTCGTGTCTTTGCACCCCATGCCAAAAGCATTGCGGTGGTGGGGGATTTCAATTTCTGGAATCCCGAAGATACCCCCATGAAAAAAATCTCCCCCGGTATCTGGGAGGCGTTCTCGTATGTTGCCAAAAAAAATCAATGTTACAAATATTATATAAAACGGGCGGATGGCGCATATGCTTATAAAACTGACCCTTACGGGTTTGCCTGTGAAGCCCTGCCCGGTACGTCCACCCAAATTGTAGACCTCGATTTTGTTTGGACAGACAGCAAATGGCGGCAAACAGTATCCCGTAAAAAGCCTTTTTCTCAACCCATCAACATATACGAAGTACATCTTGGCTCCTGGAAGAAAAAAGAGGACGGCTCCTATTATTCCTACGCCGAATTGGCAGACGAATTGATGCCCTATGTCAAGTCCATGGGGTATACCCACATCGAACTGCTTCCCATCGGTGAATACCCCTATTCCCCCTCTTGGGGATATCAAGTCACGGGGTATTATGCCCCCACCTTCCGTTACGGTACGCCGTTGGAATTCAAGCGTTTCATCAACGCCTGTCACAACGCAGGCATCGGGGTCATCATTGACTGGGTTGCCGCCCACTTCCCCAAAGATGCCAACGGACTATATGAATTCGACGGTACTTGTTTGTACGAGACCGACCACCCTCTCATGCGGGAGCATCCCGAATGGGGAACCCGCATCTTTGATTACAGCCGTCCTGAAGTAAAATCCTTTCTGATATCCAATGCGTTGTTTTGGATGAAAGAGTATCACGTGGACGGTATTCGAGCAGACGCGGTGGCATCCATCCTGTATTTGGATTATGCCCGCAGAGAGTATATTCCCAATCATTTAGGGGGGAACCTCAATCTGGATGCCATTGCATTTTTGCGGCAATTGAATGAGGCAGCCTTTGCCGCCAACCCTTCCATCCTCATGATTGCCGAAGAATCGACGACCTTCCCCCTGGTAACCAAACCGGGGTATGACGGCGGTCTGGGTTTTGGTTTTAAATGGAATATGGGATGGATGAACGATATTCTGGATTATATGTCCACCGCTCCCCCCTATCGCAAAAGCAAACACAATAAACTCACATTTTCCCTCACCTATGCTTTTTCAGAAAATTTCATTTTGCCATTATCCCACGATGAGGTGGTGCACGGAAAAAAATCACTCATCAACAAAATGCCGGGAGAATATGCGGACAAATTTGCATCCCTGCGTACGCTGTACGGGTTCATGATGGCGCATCCGGGGAAGAAACTCAGCTTCATGGGAAACGAATTTGCCCAGTTCATTGAGTGGAACGATCAGCAGGGATTGGACTGGCTGCTGCTTGGGTATGAAATGCATCAAAAAATGCATGCCTATGTGAAGGATTTAAACCATTTTTATCTGGAAAATGCCCCCCTTTGGCAAATCGATGACAGTTGGAAAGGGTTTCAGTGGATTTCCCCCAACGATCGGGATAACAGCGTGATTGCCTTTTACCGTCAAGATAAAAAAGGAAAACTCTTGCTTTGCATTGGAAACTTTTTTCCGGAAAAAAGGGAGCATTACCGCATCGGTTTACCCCGCCGCGGATGCTATATCCCGGTGTTTTCCGGGGATGATATGAAATATGGAGGAAATGGAACACCCCTTACCCCTGTGAAGAGTGAACAGAAACCCTTCCACGGTTTGATGTTTTCGGGAGAATTTACCCTTCCGCCCATGGCAATGGTTTTTTATAAAATTACCGGATAGGAGGCGCAATTCCATGACGAATATGAAAAAAGAATGTATAGCCATGCTGCTGGCAGGTGGACAAGGAAGCCGTTTGATGGTGTTGACCGAAAACATGGCAAAACCCGCCGTCCCCTTTGGCGGCAAATATCGCATTATAGACTTTCCCTTGTCAAACTGCGTCAATTCGGGCATTGATACTGTAGGAATTTTGACCCAGTATCAGCCTTTGGAACTGAATGAATATGTTGGAAACGGCCAGCCCTGGGATTTGAATCGAAATCTGGGTGGCGTGCATATTCTGCCTCCATACTTAAAAAGTAGGGATTCCCAGTGGTATAAAGGCACGGCAAACGCCATTTACCAGAACATCCATTTCATCGAACGATATAACCCCGAACATGTCCTCATTTTGTCCGGTGATCACATCTATAAAATGGATTATCGGAAAATGCTCCATTTCCATAAATCCAACGATGCGGACTGCACCATTGCCGTCATTCAGGTACCTTTAGAAGAAGCCTCCCGCTTTGGGATCATGAACACCCGGGATGATCATTCCATTTATCAATTTGAAGAAAAACCTCTTCATCCCAAAAGCAACAAAGCCTCTATGGGGGTATATATATTCAAATGGCCCTGTTTGAAAGAATATCTCATTGCGGATTACAACAACCCCCAATCGGATAATGACTTTGGGAAAAACATCATTCCCACCATGCTGGAGGATGGTCATAAGCTCTTTGCCTATTCCTTTGAGGGATACTGGAAAGACGTGGGTACCATCAACAGTTTGTGGGAAGCGAATATGGATATGCTGTCCGATCCCCCCAAGCTGAATTTACGAGATTCACAATTCCGTATCTACTCCCGTAACTATGCCATGCCCTCCAGCTTTATCTCAGAAACCGCCGCCACCGACAACTGCTTCATTGCCGAAGGCTGTGAGGTCAAGGGAATAGTGGTCAATTCCATATTGTCCACGGGCTGTACTGTGGAAGAAAATGCGGTGGTGGAAAACAGCGTCATTATGCCCAACACGGTTATCGGCAGAAACGCCATAATCAAATATGCCATCATCGGGGAAGAGTGTCATATATTCCCCAATGCCAAGGTGGGTGACGATCCGAAATTTTACGAGGCCTCTGAATGGGGCATTTCTGTGGTGGGAAAAGGAAAAACCATCCAGCAAAACGCCTTGATCGAGCCGGGAAAAATCATATAAGGAGAAATCACCATGAAAACACTGGGTATTGTATTTTCCAACATTTACGACGATGCTCTGGGCGAATTGACCGCCATGCGCACAGTGGCTTCTCTCCCCTTCGCCGGCCGATATCGTCAAGTAGATTTTATTCTGTCCAATATGGTGAACTCCGGTATCATCGATATCGGCATCATTACCAAATACAATTATAAATCCTTGATGGATCATTTGCGCACCAGTCAGGAATGGGATTTGAATCGCAAAAATGGCGGTTTGCTGATCATCCCTCCCTTTTCATCCGGCTCCACGGGCGTGTATAAAGGGAAACTGGAAGCCTTGCTTGTAGCCAAGTCCTATATCCAAGAAAAAACCGACTGCGATTATGTAATTATTTCGGATTCCACCGTGCTTTGCAACATTGATTTCCGCGCCATCGTGGAAGAACATGTGGAATCGGGCTGCAATTTGACCCTCATTGCCGATCAAGGCGATTCGGTGGATGAAAAACATTCTTTGGTTCTTTGTCAGGATGAGAAAGGCACCGTCACAGAACTGCTTATAAACCATCCCCGTCAGGAAAACGCTCTGGCGGGTATGGGCATGTTTGTTTTGAGCCGGGATAAACTGAATGAAATCATTCAGGATGCCAACGCCAGAGGGTATTATCATTTTGAACGGGATTTTGTTCAAAAACAATTTCATGAAGGCATTTTATCTCTCCATGTTCATCGATTTGACGGTGTGGTTTTAAGAAACAATACCATCCATGCTTATTATCAAAACACCATGCGGCTCTTGGAAGAAGAGGTTCGCAAGGGGCTGTTTTTGACAAATGCCCCCATATATACCAAAGTGCGGGACGAAGTGCCCACCTATTACGGCTTGGAATCCAAAGTGGAAAACTGCCTGCTGGCCGACGGTTGTGTGGTAGACGGCAATGTGATCAACTCAGTGATTTTTCGGAATGTGCAGATACAAGAAAACACCTTTGTGCTGGACAGCATCGTGATGCAGGGTACAGTTATCGGGGAAGGCGCTCATTTGGAATGTGTCATATTGGATAAAAACGTGCGGGTGTCACCCGGTGCCGTTCTCATCGGAACACCTTTGCATCCGGTCATCATCAAAAAAGGAGAAACGGTATGAATATCCTGTTTGCCGCCAGTGAATGCACACCCTTGATAAAAACAGGAGGATTGGGGGATGTGATCCAGGCGCTCCCTGCCCGGTTGGCGCAAAGGCCCGACTGCCAACTGTGTATCATTTTGCCCTACTATGCCTTTATCAAAAACAATCCCGATATCCAAACGGAGTTTATAGATAATTTTTCCCTGCAGTTGTCATGGCGGGTCCAGCATGTGGGACTGTTTCGCTTGGTGAGCCCGGATAACCCGATCAAAATTTATTTTATTGACAACGAATACTATTTTGGACGGCCGGGTATATACGGATTTTCTGACGATGGGGAACGCTATGCCTATTTTTCCAAAGCGGTTCTGGAATCCATCAGCCGCCTGCCCTGCATTCCCGATGTGATCCACTGCCATGACTGGCAAACCGCCCTGATTCCCTTTTTTATCCACGCGGAATACGCTCGGAAATATGGACACATCCCCACCGTGTTCACCATTCACAACATCGAATACCAGGGAAAATGCGAGATGCATTTTTATGAGGATGTATTGGGGGAACCTGATCTGTGGAAAAATGCCCTGACCTTCGACAATCACATCAATTGTCTCAAAGGGGGCATCGAGCTTGCCGATGGTGTGACCACGGTGTCAAAAACCTATGCAGAGGAATTGAAATACCCCTTTTTTGCCCATGGCCTGGCAGATATCATCAAACGCCATGAAAAAAAACTGGTTGGTATTGTCAACGGCATTGATCCGGATTTATACGATCCGGTTCATCTTACGGGCTTGGCGGCCAACTATTCCGCCAATGATCTATCGGGAAAAGCCATCAATAAAGAAGCCCTGCAAAAAGAACTGGGACTGGATGTAAATCCCGATGTTCCTCTCATTGTAATCATATCCCGCCTGGTTCCGCATAAAGGACTGGAATTGATCCGCTATGTATGGGAAGATTTTTTAACATGGGATTGCCAGTTGGCGATATTGGGAACGGGATATCCCGAATATGAAGACATGTTCAGAAAAGCAGCCAAAAAACACCCGGGAAAAGTATCGGCAACCTTTGCCTTTGATTCTCGTCTGGCAAATCGCATGTATGCCGGTGCCGATATTTTCCTGATGCCCTCTAAAAGTGAGCCCTGTGGATTGTCTCAGTTGATTGCCATGCGATATGGCACCGTACCGGTGGTACGGGAAGTCGGGGGGCTTCGTGACACCGTTCCCACCTTTTCCAAGGAAGAAAAAACAGGGCGCGGATTTACCTTCCAAAGTTACAATGCCCATGATATGCTGGATGCCATCGGACGCGCCATTGCCTGTTATTTTGATAAGGAAACATGGAAAGACCTGATAAAAACAGTCATGGAAGCAGATACCTCTTGGAATGCTTCCGCAGAAGAATACATGAAATTGTATCAAACCGTACGGAAAAACTAAAAACAAGAACAAAAGAGGATACCATGGACAAAAAACACATTCTATCATCCCTCAACCAATTCACCCACCACCATTTCGGCTGTATGCTGTCTCAAGCCACCGAACAACAGGCGTACCGTGCTCTTTGCTTTTATATCAAAGATATTTTGGTTCAAAGGAACAGACAATTCGCGGAAGACAGTAAAAATAAGGGCAGAAAACAAGTTTATTATATGTCCATGGAATTTTTGATCGGCACTTCTTTGAGAAACAATCTTTTTAATTTGGGTTTGGAACAAACCATAGGCGAAATCTTTGACGAATTGGGTATGGATCTGCAAGCTGTTTACACTTTGGAACCCGATGCGGGACTGGGCAACGGCGGTTTAGGCAGACTGGCTGCCTGCTATATGGATGCCATGACAGGCTTGTCCTATCCTGCCATTGGTTTTTCCATCCGCTATGAATTCGGCATTTTCCGGCAAAAAATCATCGACGGCTGGCAGATGGAATTCCCCGATGACTGGCTGAACATGGGGGACGTGTGGCTCAAAGCCCGGGAAGACGACGCGCTGGAAGTTCGATTCGGGGGCGAAGTACGGGAATGGACCGATGAGCAGGGTCATTTTCATGCCGACCATATTCAGTATACGCCTGTAATGGCAGTTCCAAATGATTTGTATCTTTCGGGATACGATACACAAGCGGTCAACAAACTCGTTTTGTGGAGTGCCAAATCCACCACAGCCTTGGATATGACTGCTTTCTCCCGAGGGGAATATGCCAAAGCGTTGGAAAGCAACACCATGGCAGAAGTCATTTCCAAAATCCTCTATCCTGCCGACAACCACGAAGGCGGAAAAAAACTCCGCCTAAAGCAGCAATATTTGCTGGTTTCCGCCTCTTTGCAAAGCATATTGAAAACCCATTACAAACAATATGGCACCCTATTAAACCTTGCCGACCTTGCGGCAATCCACATCAACGATACCCACCCGGCATTGTGTGTGCCGGAACTCATGCGTTTGTTGATGGATGAATATGGTTTTGGATGGGATGAAGCCTGGAACACCACCAAAAAAACCGTTACCTATACCAACCACACGGTGATGAGTGAAGCCCTGGAACGGTGGAATGAACATATGTTTCGGGCGTTGCTTCCCCGTGTATATGCCATCATCTGTGAAATCAACCGCCGCCTGATCACCCACCTCCATTTCCGCTATCCGGGGGATGTGGCTAAAATCGACTATATGTCCGTCATTGCCAACGGGGAAATCCGCATGGCGAATCTCTGTTTGTCCGCCTGTCATACCATCAACGGGGTTTCCAAACTTCATAGTGATATTTTAAAAAACGGATTGTTCCATGATTATTATACCATGACCCCCCAACGGTTTACCAATGTGACCAA
>ENA-UOOK01002812-UOOK01002812.1-fermentation-metagenome-genome-assembly--contig:-NODE-2812-length-20694-cov-7.964679_pt1 | contig 20694 bp, 12 predicted proteins | sample MGYA00245777_ERZ724023 | MGnify/ENA primary metagenome ERZ724023 (study PRJEB28704, sample SAMN03018312) | fermentation metagenome | biome: anthropogenic terrestrial biome; feature: soil; material...
AGGGAAAGGAATTGAAATTTAACAAAATAAAGATTCTGGCAGAAGAAAATCCTGTACTCTCCTTTCATAATTGCCGCAATGTGAAACTATCAAACATAGAAAATATGGGAGAGGGTGAATTATCTATGGATATAACGGGATCAAAGTCATCTGATATACAAAAGTATCAGCCTGATGATAAAAAGTGACTTTTTCAGTAAACCTGCATAAGACTATATATAATATTTTGTATACCGCAATATTCTTATATAGTCAGGATTGCAGATAGCAATTTCGTTAAAGTAAGAAAATTCGTATTGCTATATATTAATAATATACCTGTATTCCCGGAAAATATAGAAAGGGTTTTTAGCTGTATCCAAACATGAAGCAGAACTTTATCGAACCCAGGTTGAAATGACGAACAGTTCCTATTCAATTTATAAAGGAATGAGGAGATGGGGGAAATGAAAAGTAAAAAAATGATAGCGGCTCTGTTATCTGTTCTGCTACTGTTAAGTGTAATTGCTGGGGGATGTGCAGACAAAGCTGTTTCACCGGATCGTTCAGGCCAAACAAATGCCTCGGATGCTACGGATGTCTCTGCTGTTCCGGGGGACCCTTCACAGGCTGGTGATGACAATTCGAAAGTGCAATCCGGTCAGAAAGAAGAGGAGGTTGTCCAGGTTGACGATATTGCTTTTAAAGAAACTCCAATGGATTTAGGTGGGAGAGAGATCAAATTTCTTACACCTCTCCCTCAGAATTGGACTTTGAACGAAACCGTTGAAAATACGGATCACTATGTTGTCGAAACAGTGGAAGCTCTGAAGTCGATCGAAAAGGATTATAACTGCAAGATTACGGTTGTGGAGCAGAAGGGCAAACCTCTGGTGGAAGACGCTGTCACAGCCAAAGCGGCCGGAGATGTTTTAGGAGATATCCTTGAGATGGATATTGCCGGTTCCTATATGGAAAAGCTATATGGGCAGGAGATCATAATGCCTCTGGAAGACAGTGAAATCATCGGCATTGGTCAAAATCCGTGGTTATCGTCTTCCGATTTTGCATATATGTTGGGTCACCATTATGGTGTGTCATTTATTCCCAAGACATCTGGTGATATTATACGCGGTTGTATTGTATTCAACAAAACACTATATGATGAAATAGGCCTGGAGAATCCGTATGATCTGGTCCGTAACCATCGATGGACCTATGACGAGTTTAAACAGATATGCGAAAAGATAGTTGAAAAATATGGCGACAAGGTATATCCAATAGGTTATTTAAAAGAAAGCATGTTTACGCCAACCGTAGTAGTTGGGAATAACGGTGCCTTTGTGGATAGCACGCCGGAAGGCTGGAAGTACGATCCTTTTAAAGATGCTACCATGGAGGGATTGAACTTCATCGTGGATTTGCTGAAAGCCGGTTATGTGTATCCGCATCCCGATGACAAAGCCTTTGATGAAGACCAGCTTTTTATGGACAGAAAGCTTGTATTCTACTTTACGACTTATTCTGCTATGAGAAGATTTAAAAAGGAAATGCCGGATGAATATGGATTGTTGCCGGCACCTATCGGGAAAGGTGGAACGAAATACGGCGCTGTTTTATATAACGATTTCATCTATCATATATTTGAAGGGATAGATAAGCCCGAAGAGGTTTGCGCCGTGCTGGTTGCTATTGCAAACCGGTGCTCCAGGGACTATAAAAATCTGATAGAGGACGAACTGTTATATGCGCTGCCGAATATGGAATCGGCAGAGATGCTGCAGAGTATGTATCGTGATGCGATTATTGATATAAGCCGCTCGGTGAGCGATGTCAGAGTTGCCATCAAAGGAGCGAGTACAAGGATTTTATCCCTCGAGCAGACTCCTGTCGAAGCATTGAAGGAGATCGAAGCAAAATGTCAGACGGCTTTGGATCAGACGAAAATCAATATGGATCAACAGAAGATTGACTAAAAAAGTAATACAGCTTGAGTTTTACAAGTGAAAACTTTGAAATTATTCTATAAATGAGAGGATGAGTGAGAAATGAAAGGTAAAAGAAAGATTGCGGCTCTGTTGTCTATGTTGTTTCTGTTAAGTGTATTTGTTGGAGGATGTACAGGTAAAGCTACTCCTCAGAATAATCCGCATCAAGCCAAAGAATCGGATAGTGATAAATCTAAGGATTCTTCAAAGACCAACGACGCTGATTCTAAAAAGAAATCCGGGCAGAAAGAAGCATCGAATCCCCATATCAAAGATGCTGTTTTTAAGGAAAAGCCTATGGATCTGGAAGGCAGAGAGATTAAATTTTTGTCTGGCTTTCCAAATCGCTGGAGAAAGAATCCTGAAGAAGGGACATCGACACCCAACGCAGTACTTGAAGTTGTAGATTCTCTGGCTGAGATTGAAAAAGATTATAACTGCAAAATCACAGTGGAAGAGATTAAAGGCAGAGACCTTGTGGCACGTGCCCTTACCGAAAAGGCAGCAGGAAATACATTGGGCGATATTCTGGCGATGGATATTACCGGCTCTCAAATGGAGTCTTTGTACAGCGAGAATATTGTTATGGATTTAACGGATAACAAGATCATCGATCTGAAAGGAAATTCATGGCTCCCCCAAACTGAATTTTCCAATATGTTCGGCAAGCAGTTTGGCGTGCATTTTCTTGCCAAAGGCTCGACGGATGTATTACGTGGTGTTATGGTGTTTAATAAAACTCTGGCTGAGAAATATGGACTGCCTGATATCTATGATTTAGTCAAAACGAAAAAATGGACGTTCGAAGAATTTAAAAAGTGCTGTGAGACAATCACCTCAAAAGCGGGTGGAGAAGTTTATCCCATTGGATACGCACACGAAGGCATTTTTACTCCATTATTTGTGTTTGCCAACAACGGTACTTATGTGAACAATACACCGAAAGGCTATCAGTTTGATCCGCTTCAGGAAAACACTCTGGAGGCCAACAATTTTGTTGTGGATTTGCTGAAGGCGGGGTATGTTTATCCTCATCCGAACAACGATGAAGATGAAGATCAGCTGTTTATGGACGGAAAATATGTATTTTATTGCGGCAATTATTCTGCCCAGTCAAAATACCGCGCCAATATGGCGGATGAATATGGAATGATCCCTGTGCCAATGGGACCGAAAGCAACGGATTACTGCGTTGTTACTTATAATGATTCCATCTTCCACATTTTCAACAACATAGAAAAGCCGGATGAAGTTGCTGCGGTACTGGTCGCAATTGCAAACCGCTGCTCGAAGAAAAATATTCTGAAGGATGAAATGATGACGGAGTTGTCCGATGAGGAATCGGCAGAAATTTTTGAAATGCTGTATGCCAATGTAAAGTGTGATTTGAGCCGTGTGGTGAGCACAGTCAGAGGCAAGCTCAAAACGACAAATACCCAAATCCTTCAGTTGGAAACCACTCCTGCCGAGGTGTATGAGAGTATCAAACCTGAAGTTCAGGGCTTGCTGGATCAGGTCATATTTAAGGGAAAATGATTCTCTTTGCATGGAATGAATGGATTCTCCCATCAGGAGTTCTCCTGGTGGGAGCTCTCCTGAAGGGTTAAAGCCGGTTGTTTTCAACCTGCTGATTTCGGAGGTTAGGCCATAGTAGCGGCACTGAGAAATATAGGTATTGTTTCCTGACTTGCTGATTTCGGAGGGATCATGTTGCTTAAAAAGAAAAGGATAAGATTTATCGTAGGCATTATAACAGCCCTTATGATATGGAACGGTTTTCCGGCAAATGTATCTACAGTCAATGCGTCTGCAAACGCATCTTCCAAAGGCGATGCTCTATCTTCAGTCCAAGCCGGTACAACTCCAAACTCAGCTGACATGACTTATCTGAAATATATGGATAGGTATAAAGATGTGGGCTATACCGGAGATGAAATTATGATCAGCGGCAGTGATTACAGTGGAGGGGAAAATGTCAGCAGAACGGATGATCTGGAGGGTAAAAAAGCTGCCATAATGGAAGAACGGGGCTGGATCGAATGGCAGTTCCATGTTCCCAGGGAAGGCCTGTATCGCATCAGGGTCGAGTATTTTCCGGTAAAAGGAACAGGCGGGGATATGGAGCGCTCTATTCTGATAGATGGCCGGCTTCCCTTCAAAGAGGCATATGGTGTGAGTTTTTCAAGGCTCTATAAAGATGAGACCGAAATAGAAAAAGGCATCAATGGCGATGATATCAGGCCAAGCCAGATAGAGGCGCCAATATGGACAAGTGCATATGTATCGGACTCCAACGGCTATTTTGGAGAGTATCTTTCCTTTTATTTAACAGAAGGAGTTCATACCTTATCCATGGAAAGTGTAAAAGAACCTATGGCGATAGGAACTATTGACCTGAAATCAGAAAAATCCGCCCAGAGACCATATGCGGATGTTTATGCGGAAAATCTTAAGAAAGGTACTCCTGTCGTTTCAGGTGTTCTGAAAAACGGAATTCTAATTAAGCAGGCAGAAGCGTCTTACCTGAAAAGCGATCCATCCCTCTATCCGTTGAGCGATAACAATTCTCCTGTGACACAGCCGTTTGATTATCACAAAAAAAGAATCAATACCATAGGTGGGAACCAATGGAAATATACCGGCCAATGGATCAGCTGGAAAATAGATGTTCCCAAAACTGGGTTTTACCATATTGGGTTTAGGTTTAAGCAAGATTTTGCAAGAGACATTTATGCCAACAGGGCTCTTTATATTGATGGAGTGATTCCTTTTCGTGAAACAGAGAATCTCCACTTTTTCTTCGATAATGAGTGGCAGGTTCAATTGCTGGGAGATACTGATCCTTTTTTATTTCAACTGGAGAAAGGTGAGCATGAGATAAAGCTAAAGGTCGCTCCGGGAGATCTGAAAGATATGCTAATTAAGGCAGACGAAGTATTGGATGTCCTGAACGATATTGATCTGAAGCTGGTTGCTCTGATGGGAGCCACACCTGACAGCAGCAGGGATTATCAAATAGATAAATATATGCCCGATGTTTTAAAAACTTTATCGGAACAGGGTAAAATCCTTGATGATATTATCACTCAATTAGTTGAGAAAACAAATAATCGGGATTCTCTTGTCTCTGAACTCGAGCAATTGTCCAGTCAAATCCGGCAGATTGTCGATCAGCCCTATAAAGTTGCTGGATTGTTCTCGAGATTCCGTTCCAGTGTCGGAGCTTTGGGAAATTGGGTCATGGACGTGAAGCAGCAACCTCTCTCGATTGACTACATTTTCCTGGCAGAAAAAGGTGCGAATCTACCGAAAGCGGAAGCTGGGAATTGGGAAAATCTCAAAGCAGGGCTGTGGCATTTTATTGACTCCTTTTCCAATAACTATCTAGTGGCAGCCAATGCAGATGAAAAGGAAAAGCCAATAACTGTTTGGATTGGCAGTGGCCTCACAGGCGGCAGGGATCAGGCCATGGCACTCAGTAAGCTGGTAAACCAGAAGTTTATTCCGGAGTCCGGGATACCTGTGAACTTACAGCTTGTACCGGGTGCGACCATTTTATCGGCAACATTGGCGGGACGAGGTCCGGATGTAGCCTTACAATTGGCAAGTGCCAGTTCACCGGATGGACAAAGTATCACACCGGTAGAATTTGCCATGCGAAATGCAGTATGTGATTTAAGTAAGCTGGAAGGCTTTCAGGAGGTAATGGAGCGCTTTCCCGCAAGTGCTTCCACCCCTTATGAATTTCAGAATGGCACTTATGCTTTGCCTGAAACATTTGTCTATCCAATGATGTTTTGCCGGACTGATATTCTTTCAGACCTGGATATTGATGTGAATCGAATCAAGACATGGGATGATGTGGTCGATATTTTACCTCTTTTGCAGGCGAAAAACATGACATTTGCATTACCTTCCAAAGTGAATACTTATTCAATGTTCCTTTATCAGATGGGAGGAGACTATTATTACCAAAATGGAAAAAGATCAGCATTGGACGATAAAATTGCTTTGGATGCGTTTAAGTACTGGATGGATTTCTATACAGAATATGGCCTTGTAGTAGATTACAGCTTTGAAAATAGATTTCGAACCGGAGAGATGCCGATAGGAATTGCAGATTATACATCCTATAATCTGCTAAGTATTTCAGCCCCTGAAATCAATGGACTGTGGACTATGACACAGATTCCCGGATTGAAAGATGAAAACGGGAATATTAATAATGTAGCTCCTTCCTCCGGGGCTGGCTGTGTTTTAATGTCGGACAGTCCACACAAGGAGGAAGCATGGGAGTTTATGAAATGGTGGACCTCCTCTGAGATTCAGTACTCGTATGGAAGGGAGCTGGAAGCTGTAATGGGTCCCGCTGCAAGATATAACACTGCGAATATGGAAGCACTTAAACTTTTATCATGGTCAACGAATGATCGGAACAATTTGTTTGCGCAATCCAAAAATCTAAAGGGCATACCACAGGTTCCGGGCGGATATTATACAGAAAGAAACCTGAATTTTGCAAAACTGGCCGTACTGAATAAAAAGTCAGAACCGCGGCAGGTACTTATGAAATATGTAAAGGATATTAATACAGAGTTGCGGTACAAACGTAAGGAATTTAAATTGTCTTCTGATTGAATGAAGAGAAGGTGGATTACATTGACTAGTCAAACATTGAATCAAACAAATGATCAACTTACGGCACCTGGAAATGGAATAAGTATCAGAGAACGAATGAAGAGGGATTTATCCCATCAGTGGAAATCTGCTAAAAAACATAAGGTGCAATATCTGTTTCTGGCACCTTACCTGATCATTTTTATTCTATTTACTGTTGTGCCGGTCGTCCTGTCAATAGGACTTGGTTTTACGGATTTTAATGTATTGGAACCACCTGATTTTGTAGGGCTTCAAAATTATTTTCGGCTTTTTCTTGATGATAAGATCTTTATAAAGTCTTTGGCAAATACAATTATGTTTGCTGTTGTAACAGGACCCATTGGATATATGATTGCCTTGTTGATGGCATGGTTAATGAATGAACTTCCAAAATCCTTAAGGGTCATTATTACAGTCTTGCTTTATGCGCCATCTCTTACCGGAGGAATGACTGTGATTTTTAAGATTTTCTTTAGTTCGGATGCGACAGGCTATTTAAATGCCATGCTTCTAAAATGGGGGTTGATTAATGATCCGATTAAGTATCTTGAAAATCCGGATTATATTGTGCCGATTGTTATTTTTGTAGTTTTATGGGGGAGCCTGGGTACCCAGTTTCTTTCTTTTATTGCAGGCCTTCAGGGTGTGGATCGTCAATATTATGACGCAGGAGCTATTGATGGAATACGAAATCGATGGCAGGAATTATGGTTTATTACTTTGCCGCTGATAAAGCCTCAGCTTTTGTTTGGTGCTGTGATCAGTATAACGGGTTCTTTTGGTATTGGCTCGATTATTACAGGCTTGACCGGAACAATCAGTACAGATTATTCGGCTCATACCCTTGTCCTTCATTTGCAGGATTATGGTACTACTCGGTTTGAAATGGGCTATGCTTCTGCGATTGCCACCCTCCTATTTCTGGTCATGGTAGGAAGTAATATAGTGGTGCATAAACTATTGGAAAAGGTGGGGGAGTAAAACAATGAAACGTGGTATTTTTAAGAAGCGAATTTCAAGGTCTGTAGGTGGAGACATCACATTATTGATATTCTTGCTTTTTTTTGTCGCCGTTATGATGCTTCCTTTGGTTTATGCTGTAAATATGTCGTTAAAGCCGGCAAATGAACTATGGCTATTTCCTCCGAAGTTTTTTGCAATAAATCCCACATTCAAAAATTATATTGAACTTTTTCGCCTTATATCTGATTCTTTGGTACCGATATCCCGATATATATTCAACACTTTTCTAATAACCATTGCTGGCACGGGCGGGCATATTATTTTGGCTTCCATGGCTGCCTATTCATTGAGTAAATACAGGTTTCCAGGTTCTGTGCTGGTGTTTAAGATGATTCGGACTTCTTTAATGTTCAGTGGTGCTGTCCTGGCAGTGCCGAATTATTTGGTTATGTCGGCGCTGGGGTTGATAGATTCCTATCTTTCCATTATTATACCTGCTTTTGGATCCACTTTAGGCCTGTTTCTCATGAAGCAATTTATGGACCAGATGATTCCGGATGAATTGTTAAGAAGTGCTGAAATTGACGGTGCTTCGGACTGGGTAAAATTTTGGAAAATTGTTATGCCAATAGTAAAGCCTGCATGGTTGACTCTTATGATCTTTTCAGTAAACAGCCTCTGGAATAAGGGGGCAACGCCATATATTTATACAGAAAGCAAAAAGACATTGTTCTATGCTCTAAGCCAGATAACGTCTGGTGGACTGGCTAGAGCAGGTGTCGGAGCAGCGATTTCAATTATTATGATTGCTTTTCCATTGCTGGTCTTTATTGTATCCCAGTCTAATATCATTGAAACGATGGCGACATCCGGTATGAAAGAATGAGGTGTATACATTGAGAGCTGTAGTAAATAAAAACCGCTATAAAAAAGTTTTGCTCTTCTTCATTATGTTTGTTTGCATGACTCTTTTGCTGCAAAAGCCCATATATGCGGACCAGGATCGATCTAAGGACAGATCATATGTATATACAACAGATATGGAGGATGTTCCGATTCCGGACCCTTATCAATTTCAAAGGGCCTTGACCCTGATGGACAGGAATGGAACAAAGATGGCCAATCCTATTGATATGTTTGTGACGGAAGAGGAGCAGATCTACGTATTGGACTCCGATACGGGAACGATAGAGATTTACGATAAGGAACTGTCCCCGGTAAAGATCATAGATAAATTTTTTTATGAAGGCCAGGAATCACCATTGAAAAAGCCGGAAGGATTATTCGTTACCAGGGAAGGGGTTATCTATATTGCAGATACAGAAAACAACCGAATTATAGCGTCTGATCAGGAAGGAAATATTTCTTCTGTTATTAAAAAGCCAAAAAATATCGTGGGGAGTTCCATTGATCAGTTTCTTCCTGTTAAGCTGGTTGTGGATTCTATAAATCGGGTATCTGTGATTGCCAGAAATATCAATATGGGATTTATGCAATTTGATTCGAATGGATCTTTTATGGGCTATACAGGGGCACCTTCGGTTAAGCTGACTGCTATGGATCGTATCTGGCGTTTGTTTTCCAGCCAGGCTCAGCGTGCTCAAATGTCTCTGTTTGTACCAACTGAATATAATAATCTAAAAATTGATGAAAAAGGATTCTTATGGGGAACGATTTCCTCCATATCAGCGAAGGAGGCAGGAAAAGCAGCTACGGGAGATACATCAATTTCACCTGTTAAGAAGATCAATTCCACAGGGAAAGATGTTTTGAAACGGAACGGAATATTGCCTCCTATAGGGGATTTCAATTTCGTGCATGATCCTTCCGGCAGTCCATCAAAGATAATTGATGTAGCTTTGGGCCCAGGAAATGTATATAGTTTACTGGACAGTAATGATGGAAAGATATTTACTTACAACGGTGAAGGAGATCTTCTCTATGTTTTCGGCAGAATTGGGAACTGTAAAGGCAATTTCGAAAGGCCTGCAGCAATAGATTACCTTGGGAACAGACTTGTCGTTTTGGATAATGCCTTAAGTCAATTGGTATTGTTTGATTTAACGGACTATGGAAATAAGATTATGGAAGCGACTATACTTTATGCTGATGGCAAGTATTCCTTAACATATGATAAATGGAAGGAAGTAGCAGAATCGAATACGAATTTTCAACATGCCTTTATCGGGCTGGGAAATGCCAAAATGAATGAAGGAAAGTATAGAGAAGCCATGTCCTATTTTGAGTACTCCAATGATATAGGAGAATATTCGGAAGCCAAGGAAATGCTTCGAAAAGAACAGGCACGGCATGTGTTTCCCTATGTGTTTATTGGTCTAATAGGAATTTGCCTTTTCTTTACTATCCGAAGTATAGTGAATAAAGCTAAAAGATATGCAAGAGGATTGTAAAGGAAATGGATTGTTTCAGATGATTGGAGGGAGCAGGAATGAAGAGGCTGGGAAATGAACTGGGTTATGCATTATATTTGTCTGTTCACCCTTTTAAAGGGTTTTGGGAAATAAAGCATGAGGGAAGAGGGAGTCTTGAAACTGCTGTTGTACTATTGATTGCTTCCATCCTGGTATCGATTGCGTCCAACTTTTATTCGGGATATCTTTTTAATACTTCAGGTGGTGTAGATTACAATTTCCTGAGTACAATCGCTACATCTCTGATTCTCTATATATTATGGTGTACTGCAAATTGGTGTCTGACTTGTTTGGGGGATGGCGAAGGAACGTTTCGGGATATTTGCATTGCGACTGCCTATGCCCTGGTTCCATTTATTCTCATTCAGTTTCTTTTGGTATTTTTAAGTAATTTCTTTGTATTGAACGAAGCTGTTTTCTATAAGATGATAAATACGATATCTCTGGTATGGACGGGTTTCTTGCTGGTGACAGGTATGCTGGTTACCCATCAGTATACTCTTGCAAGGACTCTCGTAATATGCATTTTTACTGTATTGGGCATGGCTATTTTAGCGTATTTGGTGTTGCTATTGTTCAATCTCGTTCAGCAAGTGGTTATTTTTGCTTCTACGGTTATTGATGAGATTATGATCCGAGTCCGTTATTAATATGCATATGAATTGCATGTGATAGGAAATGGAGGTTGCGCAATGAAACCTGTTGAAAATAGAAAGGCATTAAGAATTGTTTCTTCCCTGATGTTGATCTTTACGCTTATGCTTACAAGCTGCAATAGTGCCCGGACCGTTTCTCATGAGAGATATACAAGCGATCAATATCTCCCTGCGCATGACGCAGTGGTTTTGGATACAAGTGGTATATCCCCGCAGGAATATTCCTCATCAGAAGAGGAGTTTTCAGTATTGAATCAGATGGAGCTTAAGATGGAGAATAAGTATTTGGCTTTATACATTGGTAAATACTATGATATTGCCGTTCTTGATAAGCATACCAATAAGATATTTTTCTCCAACAGAGGGGCTTACCGATATATGGACAACAAGAAGAATCAGCTGTCCGATGAAGCTAAAAAGCTCTTATATAGTCAGGTGAGTCTGGAGTATGCAGATGTCGGTCAGCACTTTTCAACATTAAGCTCTTATCCTGATTGTTTTCAGGAAGAAAACAAGGTAATTGTAGAGTCAAAGGGCCAACAATTATTGGTAAAATACATCTTTGGTTCTGACAGTAAGAATAAGCTTATTGTACCTGCATTCACCGTAGATACTTATCAATACTATGATAAATTGATGAAAAAGAAGATTGACGATGGCGAGATGAATCTGATTCAATACAGCGATTTTGCTAATAATTATGAACTGGTTTCTTATGATAAGCTGGATGCCTTAGAGCGAAAATCCTATCAGGAAAGATATCCACTTATTAAGAAATTGGATAAGATCTATGTTCTGAAAAGCAATCTGTCAGCCGTTACCGAGAAAAAGTTGACTAAGATGACAAAAATGCTTGAAATTACAGAAAAAACGATTCAGCAGGAATCTGAGGCTATTGGAGGAGTGAAATACTATAATACCACGCCATATTTTGAGATCCCTGTTATCTATGAATTGCAGGACAGGGATTTTATCGTTCGTATCGATACAAAGAACATAAAATACAATAAAGGTTTTTACCTGACCAGGGTTCAGTTGCTGCAGAGTTTTGGAGCAACCCTTCCGGAAGAAGAAGGCTATTTATTTGTTCCCGAAGGAAGCGGTATGATCATTCACAATGATACGAATGTATATAAGGAAAACAGCATGGATGTTCCATTTTATGGCCCGGATTTTGGTATCAAGCATGAGAATTTGAAAACATTGGAGTACGACAATACATTTCCAATATTCGGAGCAAAAATGAATCAGTCAGCAGTGTTCGCTATAGTGGAAAATGGGGAGGCACTAGGTGGAGTTACTGCTATGACGCATAATCCTCATTCAGATTACAATACGATCAGCCCCTATTTCCACTATTTTTGGTATGACCAATTGAATCGGGAAGGAGTTGCCCTTGCATTTTCAAGGATTACTCCTGTTACACCATATGTTGTTCGCTATCATTTTTTATATGGGGATAATGCTTCTTATTCTGGTATGGCCAGATATTATCAGGAGTACTTATTACATACGGGTGTTATAAAGGATAAGCTTGAAGACAATCAGATGTCGATGGATATCCAGTTAATCGGAGCAATAACCAAGAAGATAAAGGTTGCAGGAGTTCCAATGAATCGGGATGTACCGGTGACAACCTTTCAGCAAGCTCAGACCATACTGAATAAAATGGTTTCGAAGAGTATTGGCAATATATCAATATTGTACTCCGGTATGATAAACGGTGGATTGGATTATAGTTCGCCATCAAAGTTGAAAATTGAAAAAAGCCTGGGAGGTCATAATGGATATCTGGAGTTCATTCGATATGCCGAGCAGCAGGACTGTGACTCTTTTATGGACGTTGATATTACAAAAATCTATAAAAAGGGGAATGCAATATCTTCCAGGAAGGATTTTGCCAGGACTTTGAACAAGAATTCCGCGGTGGTTTCATCCTTTAGCCCAGCCAGTAACGATGCAAGATATGATCGGATGGCGGTGCTTGTTAATCCCATAAGATATCGTTCTGTCGTAGATTCCTTCCTTGGAGAATATGGCAAGCATTATAACAAATATCTTTATCTTTCATCAATTGGAGAGTCCTTGAATTCTAATTTTGATGAAAAGGATGGGTTGACCCGGGAAGAAGTTAAAGTCTTAACCGTAAGGGAGCTTAAGAAATTCAAGGATGCGGGATATCAAATAAAACTGGATTCCGGCAATGCCTATGCGCTGGAGTTTGCAGACAGTCTGACCAATGTAAAGCTTGATTCGAGCAATACAAGGCTGGAAGGGCAATCCGTCCCTTTCATTGGAATGGTTTTGAAAGGATATGTTCATTTTACAGGGATGCCATTGAACCAGTCCAGAGATTATAAAAAAGCCTTGTTGAAGGTTATTGAAAATGGTGCAGGGCTTCATTATTTATTGATGGATGCGGAACCTCTCGTTTTAACGGATACCAAATATACTGATTTTTATTCGTCGAATGCTGATATATGGATGGATGAAATCCAGTCCGTTTATCACAAATTGAATCAAGACCTGGGGACTTTATCCAGTCAGTGTATAATAGATCATAAGCAGGTTAAAAATGACTTGTTTCAGGTAACCTACGAAAACGGCACAAAAGTATTTGTTAACTATAGTGATACTGACATGAAACTGGACAATATTGAGATAAAAGCCAATGATTATACTGTCGTTCATTAAGAAAGGAGAAAATAGTATGACTGGGCGAGAAAAGAAACTGGGCTTAAGTTCAACAGTAAGAAAGGATTTAAATGGATATCTTTTTGTATTGCCGTTCTTAATTGGCTTTTTTGTAATTTTCCTTCCATGTTTGGTGGAATCCTTTTTATATTCTTTTAATGATGTAAAAATTAATTTTGGAAGTATATCCAAAACATTTGTAAAATGGAAGAATTATTATGATGCGTTTATGACAGATACGGAATTTCGGACAATTCTATTGTCTGCAGCAAAAGGCATATTGATTGATACGATTATTGTCATACTTTTCAGCTTCTTTATCGCAAATGTCCTGAATCAGAAGTTTGCAGGAAGAGGTTTGGCGCGGACTGTCTTTTTTCTACCTGTAATTCTTGCGACTGGTATTGTAAAAGATGTAGAACAGTCCAACGCCATGTATAATGCTATGGAATCTCTTGAAGAAATTGGAGATCAAGTTGCTGCGTTCGATAAGGTAGGGATGGCTGCCTCTTTCAATCTTCAAAGGATGCTGACCAATTCCGGTATTTCTCCATCCATTGTAGGGGTAATCATCTATGCTTTACAGAACACCTATAATATTGCAAATTCATCGGGAGTCCAGATCTTAATCTTTCTAACGGCCCTTCAATCCATACCGTCTTCTCTATTTGAAGCATCAAAAATGGAAGGTGCCACAAAATGGCAGGAATTTTGGAAAATCACTTTTCCTATGCTGACCCCTATGATATTTGTGAATATAATCTATACTATAATAGATACCTTTACCAATCCAATCTATGGAGTATTGGACTACATCCAGTCTATGGCCTTTGCAAGGGGAAGAATGGGCTTTGCGTCCGCTTTGTCATGGATTTATTTCTTCATTGTAATAGTAGTACTTGGAGTGGTGACACTGATCATATCCAGGAGAATCAATTATTTGGATTAACCTTACGGAAAGAAAGGTAATGTGAAAAAGGGAGGCTTACCATGATTCAAGTTAGCAACTTTCGAAACCGTTCAAATGTTGAAGCAGAGCGGAAAAATGCTATCAGGCTGACAAGAATACGAATAAAGTATTTTTCTGTATCAGGTATATCAAAAGTTATATGGAGGATTGTGAGGGCAGCGATACTTATAGGCTTGTGTTATGTGATCCTATATCCATTTGCCGTTAAAGTGATTGATTCCTTTAAGAGCTTCGAAGATTTTCTGGATCCAACGGTAAAGTATATTCCGAAATATTTTACGCTGGAGAATATAAAAAATGTCGTCAGCAGAACGGAATATTTTAAGACTATGAGGAATACAGCTTCTCTTGCCACGATAGTGGCTTTTCTGCAGATGACAATATCTGCTTTAGCTGGTTATGGGTTTGCCAGATTTCGATTCAAAGGGAATACGGCTCTGTTTTTCTGTGTGATTTTAACTTTGATTGTTCCTCCGCAAACGATTATGGTTCCTTTATTTATTAAATTTCGCTTTTTTATGGGACATTTGAATTTGATCTCCACTCCCTGGCCGGTAATCATTCTGTCAATGCTGGGTATCGGCTTGAAAAACGGACTGTATATATTTATGTTTCGGCAATACTTCAGGAACGTGCCCAAAGAATTAGAAGAAGCTGCCTTTATCGATGGATGCAATACAATGCAGACATTTATCAAAATCATTATTCCTTCTTCCACTGCATTGCTGGTTACAGTTTTTCTTCTTTCTTTTTCATGGCAATGGACAGATACTGTATACTCTGGCTTGCTGATGAGCAAGTTGCAGATATTTTCCAATGTGGCGGAGAGGGCAAGCCAGGGGGAGAAGGAAATCATGGTAACCACATTAAACAATGCATCCGCAATTATGGCCATATTACCGCTGGCTCTCGTCTACATATTCGGCCAGAAATTTTTTGTAGAAAGCATCGAGCGTTCCGGTATAGTAGGATGATGATTTTGGAATGAATGCGAAGAAGATATGGCAATAGGGGTGATTCATGTGACACAAAATGGCAACAGAAATAAAATGACTTTAAAAACGCCTGCTTCTTGGCATAGAGATATGTGGCGGGAAGGTTTGCCGGCAGGGAACGGCAAAATCGGCGCTCTTGTGTATGGGAATATAGCAGATGAGACGATTGTAATCAATCACTGCAAACTATGGCACTGGGGGAAAAGAAACGAGCTTCCGGACATTCATGAAGCACTGTCGGAAACGAGAAAACAGTTGGACAAAGGGAACTTTTGGGATGCAAATACAATTTCAGCAGATTTACTAAAGAAGAAAGGCTATACCGCGAGACTTGCTTCTCCCTGCCCACTTTGCGATATAAAAGTGATCATGGACAGTAAAAATGCTTTTCATCATTACAGGCGTGTATTAAACATGGAGACCGGTGAGGTTTGTGTTTCCTGGAAGGAAGAAGACTGCGAATTTACCAGAAAGCTTTTTGTGTCCAGGGCGGATGATATGCTGGTTTATAAGCTGACATCCAATCAGCGTCATTTGAATGCAAACCTGTTTCTCCAACTTCATGAGACTTATGATAAGGATACAAAGAAAATGAGAGAGGAACAAGGCTCAAATCTGGTGGAGTATGCGGATAAAAACTTCATATATTATTCTGCCCGTAATGAAGATGGCAGAGATTTTGGAGCAGTTATGAAAATTGTTGGGGATGGCGATCTGGCCACTCAGGATGGCAGATCGATCAGCGTAAAAAATGGTAATGAAATCACTGTATACTGTTGCTTTTTTGTAGGCGGGCAGAGGAATACAGAATTTGAAAAGTATAAAAGAAAACTGGAAGGTTGGAACGACACATATGAAGCTTGCTTAAAAAGGCATGCAAAGCTTCATGGCGCTTTGTTTCATAATGTAGATATTCAAATAGCTGATCAGGATCTGGATAAATCAAACGAAGAACTCCTTTTTAATGCATATGAGCAGACAGCGTCCAATGCTTTAATTGAAAGAATGTGGAGATTCGGACGATATCTTATGATAAGCGGAACAGCCGAAAACGGCCTTCCATTTCCCTTGTATGGATTATGGCCGGGAAAATACCGATTGCCCTGGTCCCATAATATGGCCAATGAAAATATTCAGATGATTTATTGGCATACCATGGTAGGCGGGCTCGAATACACCATGAAAACCGTTTTGGATTACTATTGGAGTCTCATGGATGATTTCAGGCAAAACGCCCGCAGGTTGTTTGGATGTTCCGGCATTTATATTCCAGCCGGAACAACTCCTGGTATGGGCTATCCAAATCAAATCGTACCTGTGATTCTAAACTGGATAGGTGCTGCCGGCTGGCTATGTCAGCATTTTTATGATTACTACAAATTTACCGGCGACGAAGAATTCTTAAAAGAAAAGATTCTTCCTTTTATGTATGAAGCGGCTCAATTCTATTCCGATTATATCGTGATGGATGAAAAGGGAAACTGTAAGATATATCCTTCTGTATCTCCGGAAAATACCCCAAAAAGTCTTATGCCGGGGGATGAATATGAGCATATGGCACATCCCTGTCCTTCTGCCGTAAATGCTACAATGGACTTTGCAATTGTAAAAGAATTATTTCGTAATATTATTGAAGCGAGTAAAATTACAGGTATGTATCAGGATAAAATCAAGAGCTGGGAAACGATTTTAAAGGCGATACCGGAATATCAAAAAAATGCAGATGGTGATATAAAGGAATGGATGCATCCGGATCTTACCGACCGTTATACACATCGTCATTTGTCTCATATCTATCCGGTGTTTCCGGGTAAGGAATATGTGATCGGCAGAGATGATATGGATATGCCTGTCGGATTTGAACTGGCGGTAAGCAAAAGGACTCCCGACAGTCAATCAGGCTGGTCCCTGGCCCATATGGCCTGTATCTATGCCAGACTGGAAAAGCCCGAAAAAGCTATAAGGTGTCTGGACATATTGACCAGATCCTGTGTGTTGAAAAACTTGTTTACATTACATAATGATTGGCGTAAAATGGGATTAACGTTGGACGGAGGGGAATCCGTGCCTGTTCAAATGGATGCCAATATGGGTATTGCCAATGCCGTGCAGGAAATGCTTCTTTTTGTATCCGATGATTTCATTAAAATATTACCGGCCTGCCCGGAACGATTTAAAAAGGGCGCGGTGAAAAACCTTCACTTTATGACCGGCCTGATCAGTTTTAAATGGGACATATTGGCAGGATACTTTGTGTGCAACATAGCATCCTTGCGGAATACAAGGTTGACGATTCAGCTGCCGAAGTTTTTCCATCGGTATGCTATGAACGGACACAGCATTGATGGCAGAACTCCTGGGATAGCACTAAAGGCTGGTGAAAGGCTGTGCATAACTGCCCAGACGGATAAGGAAGAGGAAGAAACAAATTTGGCGTAAAAAAGAATCCTTTCAGCTATGGAATGCATCCTTTCATCCATAGAATGCACTTTTCTATAGAATGCACTTTCCTATGGAATGCATTGGTGATTTGTGACGATTTGTAATGATATATTTATCTGTGCGAGAGGGGAAAATATCAGATGATAGATCGCTATCAGCTTGTTACCCGACATAATCCCGTTTATCACAGAGCAGATATTCGTGCTCCGCTGTCTGTGGGGAATGGTGAGTTTGCCTATACGGCAGATGTTACCGGGATGCAAAGCTTCCCGGAAGCATATGAAAAAGGGCAGCCTTTATGTACGCAGTCTCAATGGGGATGGCATACGAATCCAAAGCCTTCCGGACTGTCCTATGAAGATTTTAAAATGACGGAATACGATACGCCCTGGGGTAAACAGGGATTTCCAACCAGTTCCAAAGGGCAAAAGGATCTTTACGCCTATTTAAGGCAAAATCCACATCGTTTGCATTTGGGTCAGATCGGCATGGAACTCAAAAAGGTTGGTGGAACAAAAGCTGTTTTGGAAGATATCACGGATATCCGGCAAACCCTCGATCTTTATCATGGAATACTCAAAAGCTCTTTCAGGATGGATTCCACACCGGTTCAGGTGAGAACAGCTTGCCATCCTGCCCGGGACAAGGTTGTCTTTTCCATTGAATCTTCTTTGTTGGGAGAAGGAAGGCTCACCATTTGCCTTGCCTTTCCCGGAGCTTCTCCTGGCCGGTCATTTTCCGACGGAAGAGTTTCCCTTCCGGATCGATGGCCCGATTACCTTTCTGCTGCAGACTGGAGGCATCCGGAGCTTCATCATACCGATCTGGTTGAGAGCGATACAAATACTGCAGTATTTCTCCGTAACCTGGATGATGACCGGTATTTTGTCAGAGTTCATTGGAGCGGGCAGGGCATTTTAAAACAGACGGCACCACATTGTTTTACTATCTGCCCGCAGCCCGGATCGGATCGTTTTCAGATAGGCTTTGAATTTCAGCGTAGTTCATTTGAGCACGATGTCGATGAAATTGAGAACACCTTTCGCAGCAGTATCAATTATTGGAACCATTTTTGGTCTGCCGGAGGAGCAGTCCAGTTATCAGACAGCAAGGATCCAGGGGCAGAAGAGCTGGAACGGCGGTTGATCCTTTCTCAATATCTTACTGCAGTTCACTGCGCAGGCAGTACGCCGCCACAGGAAACCGGCCTGATGAACAACAGTTGGTATGGAAAGTTCAATCTGGAAATGCATTGGTGGCATGCTTATCATTTTACTTTATGGGGAAGGACATCTTTGTTGGAGAGGAGCCTGTGCTGGTATAACGCGAATTTGCCCAAAGCAAAACGGATGGCGAAAAGACATGGATTGTCCGGAGCACGCTGGGTGAAAAGCTATGGTCCGGAGGATTGGGACGATGCCATGCCTTCCGGAATCGGTCCGCTGCTGATCTGGTGTCAGCCCCACCCTATCAGCTTTGCAGAAGCCTGTTATAAAGCCTGTCAGGAATCAGCCTGCCCGGAATCCGGCGTTTCAATTCTGGAGAAGTACGGAGATCTGGTATTGGAAACGGCGGAATACATGGCGGACTTCGTCGTCTGGGACAGAGTGAACAAAAGATACATCCTGGCTCCGCCGATTGCCACTGCCCAGGAAGTTCATCCGCCCATGACGGTATGCAATCCATCCTTTGAGCTGTCATACTGGAGATATGGTTTAAAAGTGGCGCAAAGATGGAGAGAACGCATGAAATTAGGCCGCAGTGAAGAATGGGACGATATTCTTCAGCATCTTTCAAAACTTCCAGTGTATCAAGGAGTATATCTGGCCCATGAAAACTGCCGGGATACCTATACACGATATAACTATGATCATCCTTCCTTTCTGGCATGTTTCGGGGTTCTGCCGGGAGAAGATGTGGATCATGGAATTATGACAAACACGCTTGCCAGGGTATTAAGGCAATGGGATTTAAAGAAAAAAAGCTGGGGATGGGATTATCCCATGATCGCCATGACAGCGGCCAGGCTGGGACAGCCGGATGTTGCAGTTTCCATACTTTTAAATAATCTGCCGCAGAATCAATTTCTGGCAAACGGACATAACGCCACCCGAAGTGATCTGCCGTGCTACCTTCCGGCCAATGGTGCCTTGCTGACAGCTGTTGCATTGATGGCGGCCGGATGGGAAGGGGGACCGGAAGAAGAAGCGCCGGGCTTTCCCAAAGACGGTTCCTGGGCCGTTCAGCAGGAGGGCATTCGAAAGTATGGGTGAGGATAGGCAGACTCCAACGGATGATTACCGTAACTCTATTCGTTTTGCCGGTGTATCACTTGTTGGTTTATAATCGGTTGGCGTATCTTTTGTTGGTTCATAATCCGTTGGTGTATCGTTGCTGGCGTATCCTTTTCGTGTCTTGACAACGAACCCGCTGTGCCCTAATATTAGTATATACAAGGGTTAAAATATCATTGAATTGAATAAATTGGGGAGGCATATCATGGGTGAAATATTCAAAAGCATTCCGAAGGTAAAGTACGAAGGGCCATCTTCCAAAAATCCTTTTGCGTTCCGGTATTATGATGCGGACAGGGTCATTATGGGAAAAACCATGAGGGAGCATCTTCCTTTTGCCATGGCCTGGTGGCATAATCTTGGAGCGGCCGGTGCTGATATGTTCGGAGTGGGTACAGCAGACAAAAGCTTTGGATCAAAGATCGGCACCATGGAACATGCCAGGGCAAAAGTCGATGCAGGCTTTGAGTTCATGGAGAAACTGGGCATCGAATATTTCTGTTTTCATGATGCGGATCTGGTGCCGGAGGCCGAAACCATCTCTGAGACCAATGCACGTCTGGATACGATTTCCGATTATATCAGGGAAAAGATGAAACACACCGGGAAAAAGCTTCTTTGG
>ENA-UOOK01002813-UOOK01002813.1-fermentation-metagenome-genome-assembly--contig:-NODE-2813-length-20693-cov-3.989631_pt1 | contig 20693 bp, 18 predicted proteins | sample MGYA00245777_ERZ724023 | MGnify/ENA primary metagenome ERZ724023 (study PRJEB28704, sample SAMN03018312) | fermentation metagenome | biome: anthropogenic terrestrial biome; feature: soil; material...
CACGGTCAGATTATTTGCTGCAAACTAATCAATCTGATGATTGGCTTTGATCCGATGACTATATGATTATGAAAACAGATACATGGCCATAATAATGAACCGGTTCTTGATAATTTCCAAGGTGACTGCATCCTTTTTATCTGGTTAACTAATTGGTAAATTGGTCATTTTACGAATATTTGAGGTCGTAATTGTTCTGTGTCCCTCCTGCGGTTCACGGATGAACTTGTTTTAGAAATAAAATTTGTTAAAAGTGAAATTGATGTGGTACGATGTTAAGGAATATTCTATACCTTTGGTGTGTGAAAACTTAATCTCGTCGAAAAGTTTTTGCATACTACTGTTAGGTTTAAAAGTGGTATGAGGTATATGTGTATTTAAGGTGAATAATTTAATGTTTAAATAAGTATGAAAATAAAAGATTGTTTGTTCGTTGCAGTTCTTGCAGTCACTCTTGCCGCCTGTGGTGGGAAGAAGAAAGGTATGCAGTTGGGCAACAACGAGTATCCCGTACGTACGGTAGAGGCCTCTAGCGCTTCTTTGCAAACCACCTATCCTGCTACCTTCAAGGGTATAAAGGATGTGGAGATACGTCCGATGGTATCAGGGTTCATCACGGGTGTATTTGTTCATGAAGGTCAGGCTGTTCGTGCAGGACAAGTGCTTTTCACGATTGACAGCCAAACTTATCGTGCTGCTGTCCTTCAGGCTCGTGCTGCTGTAGGGACTGCTATTGCACAGATGAATACGACTCGTCTTACCTATCTGAATAGTAAAAAACTTTTTGCAAAGAATATCATTGGTAAATATGAGTTGCAGACAGCCTATGATTCTTACCGTTCTTCTGCTGCTCAAGTATCTCAGGTCCGTGCAGCCGTGATTTCGGCCCGGCAAAACCTGGGCTATTGCACCGTTAAGGCTCCTGTGTCAGGAGTTATCGGTAGTCTGCCCTATAAAATAGGGACACTGATTTCACCTTCTATTCAGGTTCCTTTTACTACGGTCAGTGATATCAGTAAGATTGAAGCATTCTTCTCTATCTCGGAAAGTGAAATTATGAGATTGAGCCAGTCTTCAGGAAGTTTGCAGGCAGCCCTTGCTTCTTTCCCTCTTGTGAAACTATTGCTTTCTGATGGTTCTACCTATAATCTTCCTGGCAAGGTCGTTAAAATGAGTGGTATTATCGATCCGGCAACGGGTGCGGTATCACTGATTGCTCATTTTTCTAACCCTCAAGGATTATTAAGAAGTGGTGGATCCGGACAGATTGTGATTCCGAATGATAATAACCGTGCCATCATTATTCCACAGGAAGCCTGCAATCAGGTTCAGGATAAGATATTTGTTTATGTCTTAGGTCAAAATAATAAGGTGAAGCTTACAGAAATAAAAGTAAACTCTCAGAATGATGGTGTTAATTATATTGTTACCAATGGTCTGCATGTCGGAGATCGTATCGTAACTAAAGGCATCTCTTCGTTGACTGATGGCATGGAGATTGTACCAATTACTGAGGCACAATATCAGGTGAATCTTGACAAGGCAGCTAAATTGGCTGCTAAGCAGAACTCTGCCAAAGGTTTCATCAATGCCATGAGTGGTAAATAATCGTTAAAAGTTTTAAGTTTCATATATGTCATTTACCAACTTTATAAAACGCCCGGTATTATCAACGGTAATCTCTATTACCTTGGTTTTGTTGGGAATTATTGGGCTCATCAGCTTGCCTGTTGAACAATATCCGGATATAGCTCCGCCTACGATTGTCGTCTATACCACTTATCAGGGAGCTGATGCAGAGACGGTGATGAATTCTGTGATTACTCCACTTGAGGAATCTATTAATGGAGTGGAGAATATGACCTACATGACATCTACTGCTACTAATCAGGGGTCTGCTACTATAATCGTGTTGTTTAAGCACGGGACTAATCCTGATATGGCAGCTGTAAATGTCCAGAACCGTGTTCAGCAGGCTCAGGCTTTGCTTCCTGCAGAGGTTACTCGTGTGGGCGTCCAGGTCATTAAACGTCAGACTTCTCAGGTCATCATGTATACTTTGACTAGTAAAGGAGGAAAATATGATGATCAATTCCTGACTAACTATAATGATATCAATGTCATTCCGGCTATTAAGCGTATTTCCGGTGTAGGAGATGTCCAGAGCCCCGGTATGAAGACTTATTCTATAAGAATCTGGTTGAAACCGGAGAAGATGAAGCAATATGGACTGATGCCTACTGATATTACAAATGCACTGTCCGAACAAAATATTGAGGCTGCTCCGGGATCATTCGGTGAAAATAGTAATATGGCATACGAATATACCATGCGATACAAAGGACGTCTGAAAACTCCTGAGGAGTATGGGAATATCATTATTTCATCCAATACGAATGGACAAACCTTACATCTGCGTGATGTAGCCAACATAGAACTCGGAAGTTTGATGTATTCTGTTTCCATGCAGAACAACGGCCAGCCGTCTTCTATGGGTATGGTACAGCAGTTAGCCGGGTCTAATGCTACTCAGATAGCCAAGAATGTAAAGGCTGAACTGAAAAATCAGGCTAAATCATTTCCTTCGGGGATGACTTACAAGATAGAGTATGATGTAACGGAGTATTTGAATGCTTCTATTCATGAGGTCGTCAAGACGCTTTTCATCACTTTGTTCCTGGTATTTATTGTGGTGTATATCTTTCTTCAGGACATCAGGTCGACGCTCATTCCATTGATTGCCGTACCTGTAGCACTGGTAGGTACATTCTTCTTCCTGCTCTTGTTTGGTTTCTCCCTCAACTTGTTGACGCTATCGGCGTTGCTTCTTGCTATCGCTATTGTGGTGGATGATGCCATTGTGGTGGTTGAGGCGGTCCATGCGAAACTGGATCAGGGATACAAGAGTTCTTTGACTGCGGCTATTGATGCCATGAATGAAATTTCTGGAGCTATTATCTCAATTACCCTGGTAATGGCTGCGGTGTTTATCCCGGTGTCATTTGTCGGTGGAATATCCGGAACTTTCTATAAGGAGTTCGGTATTACGATGGCTATCAGTATCGTCATTTCTGCGTTGAATGCCTTGACGCTATCACCTGCACTTTGTGCGATATTCCTGAAACCTAAGGCGGATGGGGATAAAGAGAAGAAGATGTCATGGATTGATCGTTTTCATGCAGGGTTCAATGCTACCTATGATAAAGTACTGGTGAAGTATAAGAGGGGCGTAGAACGTGTGATCAACCATCATGTTATTACTGGCATCATTGTTATCGTCGGTATAGTTGCTCTGGTTGTTCTGATGTCTGTTACGAAGACTGGACTTGTCCCTGACGAGGATACTGGTACTCTGTTTGTTACGACTTCTTTACCTCCAGGTACATCTATGGAACGTACCAAAGAAGTATGTGGTCAGATTGACAATATGCTGGCTGACAATCCGGCAATAGAAACACGAGAGAAAATCGTGGGATACAGTTTTATAGCCGGCCAGGGTTCTAATCAGGCAACTTTCGTGGTTAAACTAAAACCATATAAAGATCGTCCGAGTGGTTTCTTTTATAATCTTGAAGGACTTTGGCATGGTGATGGACTGATGCGCTTCTTTGTCAATCCGATGTCCAATACTTCCGTATTGGGGATGATTTATAAGCAGACGGCTAGTATAAAAGGTGCGCAAGTACTTGCCTTTGCTCCGCCTATGGTACCTGGCTTCGGTGCTTCCAACGGATTGACCTTTGTCGTTCAAGACAGAACGGGTGGGGATTTGAATAAATTCTTTACGATTACTCAGCAATATTTAAAGACGTTGAATAGTCGCCCGGAGATCAGCAACGCCATGACATCTTATAATCCTAATTATCCACAATATATGGTTAATGTGGATGTTGCAAAATGTAAGGAAGGTGGTACTTCACCGGCTGCTGTTCTGGCTACTCTTCAGGGTTACTATGGGGGAATGTATGCGTCTAACTTCAACCTCTATGGTAAATTGTATCGTGTGATGATTCAGGGAGAAGTGGCAAGCAGAATGCGTCCAGACGGACTCTCTAAGATTTATGTCCGGACAACCAATGGAATGGCTCCTATCAGTTCATTCATAACGTTACAACGGGTATACGGACCTGCTAATATCGGCCGCTTCAATATGTTTACCAGTATCGATATTAATGCTAGCCCTTCTACAGGTTATTCCTCAGGTCAGGCTTTGAAGGCAGTGCAGGAAGTTGCTAAACAGACTTTGCCGTCAGGTTATACGATTGACTATTCCGGATTGACTCGGTCAGAGGCTCAATCTTCTAATACGACGGGGCTCATCTTCCTCCTTTGTATTGTCTTTGTCTATCTGATTCTGAGTGCACAATATGAGAGTTATATCTTGCCTTTGTCGGTAGTGCTTTCTGTGCCGTTCGGTCTAGCGGGAGCATTCTTGTTTACCAATATCTTCGGGCATTCTAATGATATCTATATGCAGATCTCGTTGATTATGCTGATTGGTTTGTTGTCCAAGAATGCGATTTTGATTGTGCAGTTTGCTCTTGAACGGCGTAAGACAGGTATGGCTATTAAGTATAGTGCTATCCTGGGTGCCGGTGCTCGACTCCGCCCGATCTTGATGACTTCTCTGGCTATGATTATCGGTCTGTTGCCATTGATGTTTGCCAGTGGAGTAGGTAAGAACGGTAATGAAACTTTGGGTGCTGCTGCCGTAGGTGGTATGTTGATTGGTACTTCAATCCAGATTTTCATTGTTCCGGCTTTGTTTGCTGTCTTTGAATGGCTACAGGAAAAATTCAAACCGTTAAGGTTTGATGATGAGAAGGTTTCTGAAGAAGTAACTCAGGAGTTGAAACAGTATGCTAATTTCCCTACTCAGGGTGAAGTTAAATAAGGAAGGTAAATTTATGAAGAAACCAAATATAATCGTTATAGGCTTTGCAGCTCTGGCTCTTACCGGTTGCAAAAGCCTTTACGGAACTTATGAACGCCCGGGCGTGAACACAAAAAGCCTCTTTCGGGATAGTGCCTCTGTTGCCGATACGCTAGCGGTGAAGGATACTTCTAACTTTGGCAATCTACCGTGGCGTTCTGTCTTTACCGATCCGCTGTTGCAGGATCTGATAGAGAAAGGATTAAGAAATAATCCGAATTTACTGAATGCTGCAATTAATGTACAGGTAGCAGAAACTCAACTGAAGTCTGCGAAGTTGGCCTTTTTACCGGGGTTCTCTTTTACTCCTAAAGGTACAATCTCTTCCTGGGATGGCAATAGAGCTAATAAGATTTATTCTTTGCCCGTAAATGCAAGTTGGGATGCTGATATCTTCGGAACACTTACAGCTTCTAAACGTAGTGCACAGATGGCTCTTCTGCAGAGGAAAGATTATCAGGTGGGCGTACAGACTCAATTGATTGAGAATATTGCGAATCTGTATTATACCCTTGAGATGCTTGACAAGCAGGTGAAGATGGTCGATGATATGGCCGGACTGACTAAAAGTACCTGGGATATCATGAAGTCTGAAAAGGAATTGGGACGTGTCCGTTCTACTGGCGTAGAGAGTGCTGAAGCTAACTACTATTCCGTACTGACTCAGAAGACGGATTTGCTGCGTCAGATTAGGGAAACTGAGAATTCTCTGTCTATTCTTCTCGGTGAACCTGCTCACTCCATTCCTCGTGGCAAACTTGATCAGGAGAGCCTGCCATCTGAGTTCTCTATGGGCGTTGGTATCCAGCTACTGCGTAATCGTGCTGATGTTCATGCAAACGAGATGGCCCTTGCAGGATGTTTCTATAATATAGAAGAGGCTCGGAGTCGTTTCTATCCTGCATTGAACATTTCTGCCAGCGGGGCTTTTACCAATAATGGCGGCTTGGGTATTACTAATCCTGGAAAATTGCTGCTTTCTGCTGTTGGGGCCTTGACTCAACCCATCTTTATGAAGGGACAACTGGTAGCCGGACTGAAAGTTGCAAAGGATCAGTATCAGGTGGCTTACAACGATTGGCAGAACTCTATCCTTAAAGCTGGGAGTGAAGTCAGCAATGCTCTGGTCTTGTATAATTCTTCTGCAGAAAAGAGTGCTATCGAAACGAAGCAAATTGATGTGCTGAAGAAAAATGTCGAGGATACAAGGGCTCTGATGGGACAGTCGAATACGACATATCTTGAAGTGATTCAGGCACAGTCTAGTCTTCTCAATGTAGAACTTTCTAAGGTGGCTGATGATTTCTATAAGATGCAGGCAGTAGTGAATCTCTATTCTGCTTTGGGCGGAGGATCCAATGAATTGTATGCAGCTAATGAACAGGCTGAGGTTAAGAGTGCAGCAGCAACTAAGGCTGCAAAGCCAGCCCATTCTTCTAGTGTGAAACGTTAAGAAATAGTTCAATATGGCAAATAAAATAAGTGATAAAGCTGTTATCGGACCTGATGTGAAGGTTGGTGATCATGTAACTATTGGTCCTTTTGTTTCCATTTTCGGAGATGTGGTCATAGGTGATGATGTGACTATCTATCCTAATGTGAGTATATCTGGAAAAATAGTTATTGGCAATCGCTGTACACTTTTCCCCAATGTAAGCATCATGAGCGGTACCCGACTGGGGGATGATAATATGGTATGCCAGAATAGTGTGCTTGGGGCTCTTCCTCAAGACTTTAGTTTCCATGGCGAGGAAACAGAGTTGATTATTGGCAATCAGAATATTATCCGTGAAAATACGGTGATAAACCGTGCTTCTCATACAGGTGGGCAGACGGTTATCGGTAATAATAACTTCCTGATGGAAGGCACTCATATCTCTCATGATACGAAAGTAGGTGATAATTGTGTATTTGGATATGGCACCAAGATAGCCGGTAGTTGTGAGATCGCAGACCGGGCGATATTTTCATCCAGTGTGATTGAGAATAGCAGCACTCGAGTAGGTGTGGGGGCTATGATCCAGGCGGGAACGACTTTCTCAAAGGACGTCCCTCCTTACATCGTTGCCGGTGGCAACCCTGTGAAATTTAATGGGATCAATTCTGTGATGATGACCTCATTCGGCGTAGAAAAGAAAATCCAGAATCATATAGCTAATGCTTATAGACTGGTGTTCCATAGCCAGAATAGCGTGCTTGATGCTGTACTTCAGATCAAAGACCAGGTGCCGGATGGACCAGAGATTCGCAATATCGTCAATTTTATCGATGCTTCCCAACTGGGTATTATCGGGAAAATATGGTGACCGGAATCTCTCTGGTTTAAGTAAAATTCTCTATATTCCTCATGTCTGCTACATACAGATGTGAGGAATATTCGTAAATAGGTGTCTTGTCAATAGGAAGCAGTACAAATCAAGCCTTCCAGTTTTACCATGTCTCGTATGGTATTCAACTCATCGTGAGTGGCTTTCCTGAGATCCTGGTCTGGCGTCTCACGGTCAATGGTATAGATCATCACTTCTTTGGGGGATATATCTATGAGTGCCTTTATCCAGGGCTTGACATATTCGTCGCCGGTGTTATCAACACTTTTCCCGTTGATGGTGCCTTTCATAAACATCGTTTGTATAATCAGGCGTCCATGAAAACTTTTCAGTCCTTCTATTATCCTTTGTACATGATAGTTGGCGCTTGTCGGACGATTGACTAATTGAATGTATTCCGGATTGACAGTATCCAACTTCAGTATATTGTTATCTACTTTCATCAGGGCTCCGTGTACGTCTCCTCGAAAAATCCGGGTGGCGTTGCTCAGTACGGATATTTTCGCTTTTGGACAAAACTGATTACGTAAAGTGATGGTATCATCTATGATTCCTGCAAAATCCGGATGCCCGGTGGGTTCACCATTACCTGCAAAAGTAAGAACGTCGGGGTGTTCATCGTTTTGATGCATCTCTCTTAGTTTTGACCCCAGGGCCTTAGTGACTTCTTCTCGGGTTGGACGCCGTGTCGTCGTTCTGCGGTCTTTGTTAAACCCGCATTCGCAGTAAATACAGTCAAAATTGCATATCTTTCCATCTGCCGGCATCAGATTAATACCGAGAGAAAGACCAAGTCTGCGACTATGTACGGGACCATATATGGGGGATGGATAAATTGTTGTACTCATTGTCGTTTTGGAATTAAATATTGCCACCGGCAATATGTGTTGTAATTCTGCAAAGGTAGAAAATTAATTTGAACGGAACTTCCTGATTGGGAATTTCCATGTTAATACTCGTTAAACGGTTGCGTTTTAAAAGCTTTTATAGTATATTTGCAAATCAAATAGGTAAATGTTGCTCTTTTTTGAAGTTGTCTTTCATTGGAGGATAGAGTGAGTGACATGCAGAAGATATTTCTAAAATACCCTTGGTAAGGATGGGAAAGAATCGCCAAAACTCCCGTAATCGTCATGGATTACAGGTTGTTACTCTATGTATAAGTACCGCTATGGTACTCGTTTTGCTAGGATTAGTTGTCTGTTCTACATTGTTGGCACGGAATCTGTCAACGTATGTAAAGGAGAATTTTGTAGTCCAGATGATGCTTGATCAGGATATGACCGCTCCTGAAGCTCAACAGATTTGTAACAAGTTGAAGACGCGTCCTTATGTCAACAGTTTCCATTATATCAGTAAGGAAGAGGCTTTGAGAGAGGGGACTAAAGACTTAGGGGCTGACCCGAGTGAATTTGCAGGGGTGAATCCTTTTCTTTCTTCTATCGAAATTACGATGAAGGGAAATTATGCAAATGATGATTCTCTCAGATGGATATCCAAGGAACTGAAGGCTTACCCTAAGGTCAGTGAAATCGATTATCAGAAAGACTTGATTAATGAAGTCAATGAGAATATAGCTAAAATCAGTGTTGTTTTGCTTGTCATCGCGGTGTTGCTTACTTTCGTGTCTTTCTCTTTGATCAGCAATACGGTTCGATTGGGAATTTATTCCCGCAGGTTCTCTATTCATACGATGAAACTTGTGGGGGCTTCCTGGGGATTTATCCGAAAACCTTTCATTACTGATGCTATTCTTGTTGGACTGATCGCTGCGTTCCTATCTTGTGTTATCTTGGGTTGTGGGCTTTATGCTCTTTATTGGTATGAACCTGGGGTCCTTACTATCCTGACGTGGCGTGAGATAGCGATTACTGGAGTATCTGTGTTCCTTTTTGGAATGGTTATCACTGCTATCTGTGCAAGTATCTCCGTAAATAAGTTCTTGAGAATGAAGGCTGGGGAGTTGTACAAGATCTGATGCTGCTTCTATTCTATATAAAATTAAGGAGAAATCATTTAAAAACTTATGGATAAAAGAAATTATGCATTCGATAAAGTCAATTTTATCTTGTTGGCTGTCGGCATGTTAATTGTGGTCATCGGTTTTATACTGATGGCTGGACCTGGTTCTAATGAAACGCATTTCGAACCTTCGATTTTCAGTGTCAGGAGAATAAAGGTTGCTCCTGTGGTGTGCCTTGTTGGCTTTTTGTCTATGATTTATGCTGTTGCCAGAAAACCTCATGACCGGAAAAATTCAGACAAGGTGTCGGATTTAAAAGACTCTCAGGTACTTGATGAGCCTTCTGACGACAAACATTAATTCATTATCGGAATTTTTCTTATGACTTTATTTCAAACTATTATTATATCTATCGTAGAGGGCTTGACGGAGTTTCTTCCGGTTTCTTCTACGGGACACATGCTTATTGCTGAAAATCTTCTGGGTGTACAGAATTCAGCTTTTGTCAGGGCTTTTACTATTATTATACAGTTTGGTGCAATTCTATCAGTAGTTGTACTTTATTGGAAACGTTTTTTCCATCTTGATCATTCTTCTGCCCCCGCAGATAGTAATAACTGGAAGAAATTCAAGCATAAGTGGAATTTCTATTGGATGTTGCTCGTTGCTTTCGTTCCTACTGCAGTTATTGGTCTTGTTATGAAAAAGTCGGGAGCCATAGATTTCTTTCTTGATCCCGCACATGCCATTTGGATTGTTCCGTCGACACTTATTGCCGGTGGAATATTTATGTTGTTTTGCGATCGGATTTTTAATAAAGGCAGAGATGAGAATCGGATAACGGAAAAGCGTGCCTTCTGGGTTGGTGTTATTCAGTGTATCTCTATGATCCCCGGTGTGTCCCGCAGTATGTCAACTATAGTTGGGGGAATGTCTCAGAAACTGACTCGAAAGAATGCGGCTGAGTTTTCTTTTTTCCTCGCTGTTCCTACTATGGCTGCTGCTACTGGACTTGATGTTCTTGAACTTTTTGTCGGTGGCAATGCTGTAGGTACAGGTTGGGCCAGTGCTCATAATCTTTTTCTGCTTGTAGTAGGATGCGCCGTCGCCTTTATCGTTGCTCTGTTTGCAATGAAGTGGTTTGTTTCTTTCCTTACCAAGTATGGTTTCCGGCTCTTTGGCTGGTATCGTATTCTTGTTGGTGGAATTATTCTGACCCTTTTGTTTATGGGACATTCACTTGTCATATTTAATTGATGGATTTTATCAAGGGGGAGATCTTTGCTGTAGATAAACCTTATAGGATATCAAGTTTCGGCGCTTTGGCCCATGTCCGGTATTTGCTTAAAAAATACTTGCACCATAAAGTGAAAATAGGCCATGCAGGCACACTGGACCCTTTGGCTACAGGTGTGCTGGTCCTCTGTACCGGTGAAAAGACCAAACAGATAGAGCAACTCCAACAGGGGACAAAAGAATATGTCGCAACGCTTCAACTTGGGGCTACTACTCCAAGTTATGACAGGGAACAAACAGTAGACCATACTTTCCCGACGTGCCAGATTTCCAGGGATAAGATACTGGTGGCTTTGCAATCATTTATTGGCGATATCTTGCAGACCCCTCCTTCTTACAGTGCTGTGAAAATCAATGGTGACCGAGCTTATGAATTGCGTAGAGCTGGAAAGAAAGTGGAGCTGAAACCGAAGTTGGTTCATATTGACAGAATCGAACTTGTTGATTTCAAACCTGAGGTCATGCAGATGACTATCCGCGTGGTTTGCGGAAAGGGAACTTATATACGGGCTCTGGCTCGTGATCTGGGTAGAAAACTTGATAGTGGTGCTTTTCTTACTTCACTTTGTAGAACGAAATCAAGTGGATTTTCTTTGGCCGATAGTGTTGATTTTGATCACATTGATGGTTGGTTGAGAAGTAGGATAGCTCCAGAAAATTATGAATCGAAAAACCTTTTAGGTAAAAAGAAAGGAGAATAGGAAGTGATATGAAATTATCTCAGTTTAAATTTAAATTGCCGGAGGAACTTGTGGCACTGTACCCACATCAGTCGCAACATACTATTACTAAAAAGGATGGTACGAAAGAAACGTTTACGGTGACGCGTTCTGATGAATGCCGGTTAATGGTGGCTCACAAGAAATCCGATAAGATAGAGATGTTCAAAAAGGGAGCAAAGGGAAAACCTGTTAAGGGTGAATTTCTCTCTTTTGGAAACATACTTGACTATTTTGATGAGGGTGATGCCTTTGTTTTCAATGATACAAAGGTCTTTCCGGCTCGTCTCTATGGTACTAAAGAAAAAACGGATGCAAAGATCGAGGTGTTTCTTCTGCGTGAACTTAACCAGGAAATGCGCTTATGGGATGTCTTGGTAGAGCCGGCTCGGAAGATTCGTATAGGCAACAAACTCTTTTTTGATGATACAGGTACGATGGTAGCTGAGGTTATCGATAATACGACAAGCCGTGGACGTACGCTCCGTTTCCTTTATGATAGTCCTCATGAGGAATTCAAACGTAACCTTTTTGCTTTGGGTGAGGCTCCGTTGCCAAAATATGTGATTGACAGGCGGGATAATCATCATGCCACATCGGATGACTTGACTAATTTCCAATGTGTATTTGCTAAAAAAGAGGGGGCTGTGACTGCTCCTGCAACAGGACTTCACTTCAGCCGTGGACTCATGAAGATGATGGAGATTAAAGGTATTCATTCTGCCTTTATCACTTTGCATTGTGGACTGGGTAATTTCCATGAGATTGAAGTAGAAGACCTGACAAAGCACAAGATGGATTCTGAAGAGATGTTCGTCGGTAAGGAAGCATGTGACCTGGTTAATGATTCAAAGAGAAATGGCCATCATGTTTGTATAGTAGGAGCAAGTGTGGCAAAGGCTACAGAGACTGCTGTGGGAACGGATGGACTTTTAAAGGAGTACAATGGATGGACAAACAAGTTTATCTTCCCACCGTATAATTTTGGCTTGGCTGACAGTATGGTAGTTAATTTCTATCATCCTGAATCTCCTTTGCTGATGAGTACAGCTGCTTTTGGTGGTTATGACCTCATTATGAAGGCTTATAGTCTGGCAATTAAAAACGGTTATAAATTCGGTTGCTTCGGAGATTCTCTTCTCATCGTTAATGACTGATAGCTTTTGCTTACAGTAGGATGATGTCGTGATTGAGGTTTGTAATTGGATGATTGGAATCCGTTTTTCTAAAATTCATTGAAATGCATCGGATATATATCGGACTGGGTTCTAATCTCGGTAATCGTAAGAAGAATATTGATGAGGCCATCACTCGTATCGGCGAACGTGTTGGTACGGTTGACCGGTGTTCTTCTCTGATAGAGACAAAGCCCTGGGGCTTTCGTTCTTCTCATGATTTCATGAATTGCTGTATAGAGGTCCGTACTCAACTTACTCCGAGAGGAGTGCTGGATACTACCCAATATATTGAGCGGGAACTTGGTCGGCATGAGAAGAGTAAGAATGGGATTTATCATGATCGTGTCATAGATATTGATATCTTGCTTTATGATCATGTAAAGGTTGATGAACCTGATTTGAAGATTCCTCATCCATTGATGCTTGAACGTGATTTTGTGATGAAACCTTTGAAGGAGATTCTACCTGTAGACAGAAAATAAGAATTGGTCCTTGCAGAAGGATAATCTGCCAAATCTACAGATAATCATAAATTTAAAAAAATAAAAGGCCCGACATGTTTTGATGCCGGACCTTTTATTTTTCTCGTACAAGTATTATTTGCGGAGACCTAAAGCCTTGATAACTGCACGATAGCGTTCAATATCGCGGTCATACAAGTAGTTGAGCAAAGCACGACGCTTTCCTACCAACTGGGTCAGGGAACGGGTTGTAACATAGTCCTTGTGATTGCTCTTGACATGCTCTGTCAAATGTTTGATACGATAAGTGAACAGTGCAATCTGAGCTTCAGAGGAACCGGTGTCTTTTTCATCTTTGCCGTACTTCTTGAAGATCTCTGCCTTTTTTTCTTTCTGTAAATACATGATTAAAAGGATTAATTTGTTAATGTAATCACATCCTTCGAGCGCTCTCTGCCTTAATCCAAACAGAACGCTGTCGAATGCACCGGAAAATCCGGAATGGGTGCAAAGTTACGAATTATATTCGAGAATATGGGCCTGTTTAATCAGGAATTTTGTACTAATTTGCACTTTTAACATTTTGTTTCATGATATTCTTATCTCCTGTAGCCTCGTTGTCAAACTTTTTTTGTAATTTTGCAGTCGAAATTTTAAGGTAAAGTAAGAAATGCAAGACATTAGAAATGTTGCTGTTATTGCACACGTTGACCACGGAAAAACTACTTTGGTTGACAAGATGTTGCTCGCTGGAAAACTGTTCCGTGACGGCCAGGATGAAAGCGGTGAAGTATTGGACTCCAATGATCTGGAGCGTGAACGAGGAATTACGATTCTCTCGAAAAACGTCTCAATGAAGTGGAAAGATGTAAAAATCAATATATTGGATACACCGGGGCATTCTGACTTTGGCGGTGAGGTTGAGCGTGTGCTCAATATGGCTGACGGTTGCTTGCTCTTGGTTGATGCTTTTGAAGGCCCTATGCCCCAGACTCGTTTCGTGCTGCAGAAAGCACTCAAACTCGGGTTGAAACCGATCGTAGTAGTCAATAAGGTTGATAAACCGAACTGCCGTCCTGAAAAGGTCGCTGAAATGGTCTTTGACTTGATGTGCGATCTCGACGCGACAGAAGAACAACTGGAGTTTCCTGTTGTTTATGGCTCTGCTAAACAGGGATGGATGAGTGCAGACTGGAGGAAGCCTACTGACAATATAGATTATCTTCTCGATAAGATCGTAGAAGTGATTCCTGCCCCGAAGCGCCTAGAGGGTACTCCGCAACTTTTGATTACGTCTCTCGATTATAGTACTTATACGGGTCGTATCGCTGTTGGACGTATCAAGCGTGGAGTATTGAAAGACGGTATGAATGTGACTGTTTGCCACCGTGACGGCTCTCAGGAGAAATGTAAGATCGGCGAACTGCATACCTTTGAGGGTATTACACATAAGCGAACTGACGAAGTAAGCAGTGGTGATATCTGTGCTGTGATCGGTATTCCTAACTTTGAGATTGGAGATACGATTACAGATTATGAGAATCCGGAACCTTTACCTCCTATCGCTGTGGATGAGCCTACCATGAGTATGCTCTTTACAATCAATGATTCTCCTTTCTTTGGCAGAGAGGGTAAATTCTGTACTTCCCGGCAGATTGGAGACCGTTTGCACCATGAACTGGAACGTAATCTGGCTCTACGTGTTGAGGATGTGGAAGGATCGAGAGATAAATGGATCGTCAGTGGCCGTGGTGTGCTGCACCTTTCTGTGCTGATTGAGACCATGCGTCGTGAAGGTTATGAACTTCAGGTGGGACAGCCTCAGGTTATTTATAAGGAAATTAATGGCAAGAAGTGTGAGCCTATTGAGGAATTGACAATCAATGTTCCGCAGGATTATTCTTCTAAGATGGTGGATATGGTAACCCGCAGAAAGGGTGAACTGATCAGCATGGATACTGAAGGTAGTCGTGTGAATATTACTTTTAATATTCCTGCACGTGGCATCATCGGACTTCGTACGAATGTGCTGACTGCTTCTCAGGGTGAAGCTATCATGGCTCACCGCTATAAGGAGTATCAACCGTATAAGGGGGAGATCGTACGCCGTACCAATGGTTCTATGATTGCTATGGAGACAGGTACTGCCTATGCATACGCTCTTGACAAACTTCGGGATCGTGGCAAGTTCTTCATTGATCCGGGTGAGGAAGTTTATGCCGGTGAGGTTGTAGGTGAACATGTTCATGAAAAGGACTTGGTAGTAAACGTTACGAAGGCAAAACAGTTGACTAACGTGCGTGCCAGTGGTTCTGATGAGAAAGCCCGGGTGATTCCGAAGACGGTGATGAGCCTTGAGGAATGTCTTGAATACATCAAGGAAAACGAGTACGTCGAGGTTACACCGAAGAGTATGCGTATGCGTAAGATGCTCTTGGATCACCTGGAGCGTAAGCGCGCAAATAAGAATTCTGAGGAATAAGAGGATGCTCTGAGAGGAGCTTCCGTATAGGAATAAGGGAGAATTTAAATCATTTTCTGTGATAGGATATAGGTGATTTCAGTTCTCCCTTTGCTTTTACATAAGGCTGGTCTATACTTTGATTCTTACTTTCTGATAGATCTTGCAGTGCCTTTTGCCGCTTTGATACTTACGGTATTTAACAACTATAGCTTATGAAACGTCTTTTATTCATGTTGACAATTCTGGTCTCGGCTTTGACAATCAATGCTCAACCGGAAGCAGGGACTTTTTCTGTTATCCCTCGTGTAGGTGTAAGCATCACCAATGTAAGCAGCAATATTCTGAAATTCGATTTTTCGGAGGATATCAGGAATTCTCAGTTTAAACCGGGATATATGGCTGGTGTTGATCTCCAGTACCAGATTATGAAAAACATTGCTGCTTCTGCTGGGGCTTTTTATGCTCTTCAGGGTTGTAAATACAAGGATATAGGAAATATAAAGGAAGAGCAGGGGAGTACTTCTTTCAGTGGTGCCTCTGACTGCCATGTCAATTTGGGATATGTCAATGTCCCGTTGATGATACACTGGTATGTATATCAGGGACTGGCTTTGCAGACGGGACTGCAGATGGGCTTTCTGGTGAATGCCAAATCTCATCATACGGATACGGAATATACGGAAACGAAGGATGAGAGTGGAAAGATTGAGCGCACGTATCTGAAAGACGCAGACGGTAATCTCCTGAAAGATCACCTGTATACTTCTAACATAAAGGATCAACTGAGGTCTACGGACTTTTCGGTCCCTGTAGGCTTGTCTTATGAGTATATGAATGTTGTACTTGATGCCAGGTATAATATCGGATTGAGGAAAATCTATAAATCCGGTGGTCATCATCGCAACGAAGTGTTCCTCTTCTCTGCAGGTTATAAATTTAATCTGTAGAAATCAGAATTATTCTGCCTGAACTTTTATTTCGGATAACTCAGATTCTCCGGATGGATGCTCTCCAGTATCTCAGTCAGGAATTTTCTTGACTCCCATTTTGCCATGGGCAGGTCGTGAAGAAGATAGTTACCGCAGTCTTTTGGTAACGCTCCCGGTATATCACCTTCGAAATCGGCTATGAATTGGAAAGTTCTTTTTATGAGGTCTACAATATCCTTGCTTTCCAGATCACCTTTCAGAATACAGTAGAAACCGGTAAGACAACCCATCGGCCCCCAATAGAGGACGCTGTCTTTCCATTCTGGATCGTTGCGCAGGAAAGTTGCACCAAGGTGCTCTATAGTGTGGCTCGCACCTGCATGAAGGACAGGTTCTCTGTTCGGCTCTTTCATGCGGATGTCAAAAGTCGTGACGGTATTCGAACCGACAGCATCCTTTCTGCTGACATAGATACCTCTGAGGAGTTTGTTGTGGTTAATGGTAAAACTGGTTATCTTTTTCATATTTTTTTGTTTTGAGGACGCTTGTCTGTAAACAAGCATTTATGTTTCTTTTCATCCTTTCCCGGGATGAAGATTATAATCGTTCCAGGAAAGTCTTCGTAGCTTGAAAACTCCCGTTGGCCATCTTGTTCCAGAAATCAAAATACTGTGCCGCCTTATCGTCTTTCAGGGGTACATCACTGATGATCCGGAAAGAAAGGAAGGGAACCTGATAGATATGACAGGTTTGTGCAATGCTGCAACTCTCCATATCTACTGCCAGGGCTTGAGGAAATCTTCTCAGGATAGACTTCATTTTCTCCTTTGAGTCTACAAACCATTCTCCGCTGACGGTCAGCCCGGCTCTGACGTGGAGCTTTTCATCGTGCTCGTCTGTAGGATCATTCAGAGATAAGGCTTTCCTGATCAGTTCTTTAGGCGCTTTGTACCTGACCGGCATACCCATGATCTGTCCGTATTCAGCTTCCTTGCCGCAATAGGCATCATGATAAGTACATTCAGAGGCAACGACGATGTCCAGAGGATTCAGTTGGATGTCTGCTCCTCCTGCACATCCGGTAGAGATAACCAACTCCGGGTGGTAATGGTCTATCATTTCCACAGTTCCGATAGTTGAATTGACCTTGCCGATGCCGCATTGCTGCAGGACAATCTCTTTGTCACCGATGGTTCCGGTTACAAAATCCTTATGGTTGTACTGCTCGATGGACTTGTTGTCCAGCAAAGTTTCCAGTTGCGTGAATTCCTTGTTCATCGCTACGATGATGCCTATTCTCATTATACATTTTATTTAAAGGAGAGTCTTTGCCTTTTAGAAAGGGTGATCTTCGGCCTTTTCAGCAATCCGGCTCTTGCTTTCTGTAAATTTGAAGCAAAGTTACGAAAAAATCGCTAATCCCTAAACATTAAACGACAAACTTTTATTAACTTTGCATATTGGAATTGGTGTCCTCAAGGTGCCTGTTTCTCTGACTTGAAGAACGTAAACCTATTATAGAATGAAAGCTTATTTGAAGAGATATCTGCCGGAGATTCTGGTAGTTGTCGTTTTTGCTTTAATCTCCTTCGTCTACTTTATGCCTGCCGATATGGATGGTCGTATCCTCTATCGTGAAGATTCACAGGCCGGAAGGGGCGCAGGTATGGAAATTAACCATTATCGGGACATGACGGGCAAGACTACCCGCTGGACCAATTCTGTTTTCGGGGGGATGCCTACCTATCAGATGGCTCCGTCCTATCAATCGGATGGGGTTTTGAATCAGGTGATGCGGCTTTATCATTTGTGGCTGCCTGACAATGTGTGGTATGTGTTCGCTTATCTCTTGGGCTTTTATATCCTCTTGCGGGCTTTCGGCTTTCGAAGGTCCCTCTCCGCTTTGGGCGGGATAATATGGGCCTTCTCCAGTTATTTCTTTATCATCATAGCCGCGGGGCATCTGTGGAAGGTGATGGCTTTGGCTTATCTGCCGCCGATGATAGCGGGTATCGTGCTTTCGTATCGGGGTAAGTATCTGTGGGGATTGATTCTGACGGCTGTCTTTGCAGCCTTCGAGATCAAGGCTAACCATGTGCAGATGACTTATTATTATCTCTTCATCATCTTCTTCATGATCATTGCTTATCTGGTTAAGGCAATCAGGGAGAAGAAAGTTCCTCAATTCCTGAAGGCTACGGGTATCTGTATTATAGGTGCTGTGATTGCCATCTGTGTCAATCTTCCGAACCTTTACCATACTTACCAGTATGGCCAGTTGAGTATGAGGGGGAAGAGTGAACTGGTGAAGAAAAACGCTGCCAACCAGACCAAGAGTGGTCTGGACCGGGATTATATCACGCAGTGGAGTTATGGCATCGGAGAGACGTGGACTCTTCTGATCCCGAATGCAAAGGGTGGGGCGTCTGTACCTCTGGCTCAGAACCAGAAGGCTATGGAGAAGGCTGACCCTCAGTTTATGCAGATCTATCAGCAGATGGGGCAGTACTGGGGGGATCAACCGGGAACTTCCGGACCGGTGTATGTCGGCGCTTTTGTCCTGATGCTCTTTATTCTGGGACTGTTTATCGTCAAGGGGCCGATGAAGTGGGCGCTGCTGGCGGCCACGGTCCTTTCTGTCCTCTTGTCTTGGGGGCATAATTTCATGCCGTTTACCAATTTCTTCCTCGATTATATACCGATGTATTCCAAGTTCCGGACTGTGGCTTCCATCCTGGTCATCGCGGAGTTCACGATTCCGCTGCTGGCGATGATGGCCTTGAAGGAGATCGTGGATCATCCGGAGATACTGAAGACGAAAATCAAATTTGTCTATGCCAGTTTTGGACTGACTGCCGGTTTCTGCGTATTGTTTGCTTTGCTGCCCGGGACATTCTTCAACTTTGTCTCGGATCAGGAGATGCATTCTTTGCAGCAGATTCCGCAGCAATATCTTGGTCCGCTGCTCAGCAACTTGGCCGATATTCGTAAATCGATCTTTACTTCTGATTGCTGGCGTTCTTTCTGGATCATTGCGGTAGGTATGGTTATCCTTATGCTTTTCAGAGCAAAGAAACTGAAAACAGAGTATATGATTGCCGCCATTGCCGTGCTTTGCCTGGGTGATATGTGGCTGGTCAACAAGCGTTATCTGAATGATAATATGTTTGTTGAGAAGTCACAGCGTGATCAGCCACAGCCTATGACAGCAACGGATAAGCAGATCCTCCAGGACAAGAGCCTGGATTATCGGGTGCTCAATTTTGCTTCCAATACATTCAATGAGAATGAGACTTCTTACTATCATGAGAGTATCGGAGGTTATCATGCTGCCAAACTCCGTCGTTATCAGGATCTGATAGATGCTTATATCGCTCCGGAGATGCAGAAGGGCATGAAGGCTATTGCTGCTGCAAATGGTGATATGACTAAGGTAGCAGGAGATTCTATCTTCCCGGTTCTCAATATGTTGAATGCAAAATACTTTATCCTTCCATTACAGAACAATCAGACTGTTCCTGTCCAGAACCCTTATGTCTATGGCAATGCTTGGTTCGTGGACCATATCGGTTATGTGGACAATGCAAACCAGGAGATTGACCGGTTGGGCAAGATGGACCTCCGGCATCAGGCAGTTGCTGATGGACAGTTTAAAACCCAACTAGGAGAGAGTAAGGTGCAGGATACGCTTTCTGTTGCCAGAATCACTTCGTATGAACCGAACCATCTGATCTATGATGTCCATTCTGACAAGGGTGGTATCCTGGTCTTTTCAGAGATCTACTATCCGGGATGGACGGCTACTGTCGACGGGCAACCTGCCAAATTGGGCCGTGTCGACTATGTCCTCCGTGCACTGAACGTCAGCGCAGGACATCATCAGGTTGTCCTCGATTTCCATCCGTCTTCGGTTGCTGAGACAGAGACTGTCGCTTATGTGGGCTATGTCCTTCTCTTGCTTTTCATTGCTCTTGGCTGCTTCCTGGAGTATCGGAAAAAGAAAGCGGACAAGGAGGTTCTCGCACCGACGGATAAAGATTCGGAATAATGTATACTTACCGTCATCCTCATCCTTCCATCACTGCCGACTGCCTGGTGTTTGCCGGGACCGGCGATGAGGAGAAGATTCTTCTCATACAGCGCAAAGAACCTCCTTATCAGGGGTGCTGGGCCTTTCCGGAAGGATTCATGAATATGAATGAGACTGCGGTGGCTGCTGCCTGTAGGGAATTGCGTGAAGAAACTGGCCTGCAACTTACGGAAGGTGACTTTCATCAGGTGGGGGCTTTCTCTCAGGTAGACCGTGATCCTCGTGAGCGGGTGGTAACGATTGCTTATTATGCGCTTCTGGACTCGATACGGCAAGTCCTGGGGGCTGATGATGCAGGAAAAGCGGAGTGGTTCAACCTGAATGTTCTTCCTG
>ENA-UOOK01002815-UOOK01002815.1-fermentation-metagenome-genome-assembly--contig:-NODE-2815-length-20685-cov-8.475036_pt1 | contig 20685 bp, 14 predicted proteins | sample MGYA00245777_ERZ724023 | MGnify/ENA primary metagenome ERZ724023 (study PRJEB28704, sample SAMN03018312) | fermentation metagenome | biome: anthropogenic terrestrial biome; feature: soil; material...
GCTGCAACTTCCTGCAGGAAAAAGTCGTTTCACGACTTTCTGGGAAGCAATCATAATATTTTGCGTTGAATTCAACTTTATTATAATCAATTATACCCGGGACTGCAATTTTTGTATGTCCTGTAATAGAATCTTAATATTATCCAACATTGCTTGAGGCTCCATTCCCTTTGCTTTAAGCGAGAGATATGGGGTTTTACCTGCTGAAAACATCAATCTGCCTTTATTACCCTGGATAAGCTCACTTAACAAGGACAATGGCAGAGCGGTTTGATCGGATATAAACAGCATAACTGTATCGTCCTTCTGTCTCACCATGTTAAAGCCACATGATCCTGCTAAACTTTTAACTAAAGCAATTTCAATAAGATTTGAGGTTTCCTTTGGTATCTCTCCGTAGCGATCAATCAACTCATCGCAAACATCCATAGCTTCATCTTCAGTTTCAATTGCAGCTATGGTTTTATACATATCCAGTCTTGACTGCTCGTCTTGAATATAATTCGAATCCAGGTAAGCATCCAGCATGAATTCAATAAATACTTCATTTTCTTCTCTTACTTTTAAGCCTTTCAGCTCTTTAATAGTCTCCTCTAATAGCTTAACATAAGTATCATATCCGACAGCTTCCATATGTCCGTGTTGCTGAGGTCCTAAAAGGTTTCCCGCTCCTCTGATCTGTAAATCCCGCATTGCTATTTTAAAGCCTGATCCAAACTCTGTAAATTCACGAATTGCCTTTAACCTTTTTTCCGCTACTTCATTTAAAACCTTGTCTTTTCGGTAGGTTAAATAGGCATATGCAAGCCGGTTAGAACGACCAACTCTCCCACGGAGCTGGTATAACTGTGCAAGACCAAGTCTATCCGCATCCTCTACAATAATCGTGTTAACATTGGGCATATCAATACCCGATTCAATGATAGTTGTGCAGACCAATATATCAAACTCTTTATTAATAAATGACAGAATAATTCTCTCCAGTTGCCGTTCACTCATCTGTCCGTGAGCATAGCCGACCTTTGCCTGAGGAAACATCTCCTGTAGCCTTGATGCCCTTGCTTGAATTCCTTTAACACGATTGAACAGGTAAAAAACCTGCCCCTCTCTTGCCAGCTCTCTTATAACTGCATCCTCTATAATATCATCCCGGTATTCCAACACATAGGTCTGCACCGGATATCTTTGCTCCGGAGGCTCTTCTATTGTGCTTATGTCCCGTATTCCCGTTAGGGACATATGAAGAGTTCGTGGAATTGGCGTTGCTGATAGAGTTAATATGTCAACTTGCGGGTACAGGCTTTTTATTTTTTCTTTATGCCCTACTCCAAACCTCTGCTCCTCGTCAATTACTAATAGGCCTAAGTCCTTAAACCTTATTTCCTTATTAAAAAGCTTATGGGTTCCTATAACCACATCAATGCGACCTGTTTTCAATTCTTTTATGATTTTTCTTGCTTCGCTGTCGGTACGGAACCGGCTTAACATATCGACTGTTACCGGAAATGACCCAAAACGCTTCTTGAAGGTTTCAAAATGCTGGGAAGCCAGCACTGTTGTAGGAACCAGGAATGCAGATTGTTTGCCGTCCATAGCTGCTTTAAACACCGCCCTGAGCGCTACTTCTGTTTTTCCGTATCCCACATCTCCGCAGAGCAGTCGATCCATTATTTGAGGCGATTCCATGTCTTTTTTAATTTCTTCCGTACACCTTAGCTGATCATTTGTTTCATCCCATTCGAACATTTCCTCGAATTGCTTCTGCCATACCGTATCAGATGAGTACTCAAAGCCTTTTTTTGCATTTCGCTCTGCTTCTAGACGAATTAACTCTATGGCAAGCTCTTTCAGTGACTCCTTAACCTTCTTCTTTGCTTTTGTCCATTCCGAGCCACCTAATTTGTTGACTTTTGGGGTTTTTCCCTCAACACCGATATATTTTTGTATAAGATCAATCTGTGTGGTTGGAATATACAGAAACCCGCCGTCTCTGTATTCTATTTTCAGGTACTCTTTTTTAACCTTTTCAACCACCAGCGATTCAATTCCTGTGTAAAGACCAATTCCATGTGTCTGATGAACAACAAAGTCTCCAACCTTCAGATCCGTGAAAACATTTATTTTTCTGCTTTCTTTAAACTGGGGACTTACTTTTCTTTTTTTGCTTTCGCCAATATCACTTTCACAGACAACCACCCATTTTATTTCGGGATAAACAAAACCATTTTCAAGGCTCCCATGTTTTAGCACAACACAGGGAATATGCTCCTTGGGATATTCCGTAATTACACGGATGTCCTCCTGCTCAAAAAGCTTTTTTAGACCGTCACTTCTTTGTTCAGACGTAGCCAGCACAGTTACAAGGTATCCTTTGCTCAGCCATTCCCGTATTTCCTTTTTCATTTGAGGAAATTGTCCGTGGTAAGGCTCGATATTTTGGCCTCGTAATAAATATCTCCTTTTAATGTAAGTCATGGGCTCAGCTTCACCCAGACTATTCATATAGACTGTCTGATATTTCTCAAGCCTTTCGGGAAGCTCGTCCGGCTCCAAATACATTGAATATGACCCAGGGAGGAGCATCCCTTTTTCAAAGAGGATCTCACATTGGCGGTTATGCTCTTCAAGAACGTTACCAAGCCTTTGCTTAAGCCTAGCTATGTCCTCCATTAATATAAGATTGTGAACATTAATATATTCAAAAATATGGTGAGTTTTTTCATAGAAGTATGGTATAAATTTATCTATACCCGGAAAGTTTTCAGCATTTTTTAGCTTATCAATATATTCTGTAAATCTGGTATTTAAAGAATCAATAACCGCTTTATCCCGCATACCGGAAACCATATCTTTAAGCTCATTATTAACCCTTTTTACAATCTCCCCGGCATTTTCTTTTGAAACCATGAACTCTCTTGCGGGATAAATGTCTATATATTCAAGCGTGTCGACGGATCTTTGACTATCTGTTTCAAAAACTCGTATTGAATCAATTTCAATATCAAACAACTCAATTCTCACAGGTTTTTGAAGCTGTATCGGGAAAACATCAAGAATACCACCTCTGACAGCGAACTGCCCACGACCTTCCACCTGCTGTTCCCTTTCGTAGCCCATATCTATAAGCTTTGAAATAACCTCCCCAAGCTTTATACTGTTACCTGTTTTAAGATATAAAAAGCCATTACGAAACTCATCTGCAGGCATATATAAATCAAGAAGTGATTCACATGAAAATATTGCTATCGTGTAATCGTCAGAAAGCAGACGGTTAAGGCACTCTATTCTTTGATATGACTGTTCGTGGCTTTTGGCTTCAACATCGTACAGCATCTTCTCCCGAGGTGAAAAGTATATTACACCATCACCAAAAAGGCTTTGAAAATTCTTATAAGCCTTTCTCGCCTGCAAATCATTTGCCGAAACATAAACCGCCTTTTTCTGTGCTTTTGAAACAAGAGAGTAGAACATATGATGTCTCTGGGTATCGGAAAGACCATCAATTGCAATTGAAGCACCAGCTTGTATATCAGATTCTATTTTATTTATTTCATCCCATTTACTCCACTCGATGCTATTCATAAAACACTCCTATTACCAATATATATGAGGTTTTTTACTCTTTAGATATTTGCATTCTCTCTAAAAATTTCTAAAATAAACTTCGCCCACGACAAAATAGCGAAACCTTGCAGCTGTAAAACACCAAACTCTTGGTTTCTATTTGATGTTTTATAGCAAAAAGGTACTATATGAGGTTTTTTGCTCTTTAGATATCTACACTCACTCTAATGAGTTCTAACCGAACTACTCTATCCATTACATTTACTCATTGCCATTTCAATACCCGCAACAATAATCTCTCCTAAAGCGAAAGCCACTTTTTCAACAGCTTCGTACAATATTTTTTCCTCAGTAGGATTATGCTTTCCTAAAACATAAGATACCATGTCCTGTGGCGGTTCCGGCTTTCCAATACCAACACGTATGCGTGGAAAATCTTCAGTACCTAAATGGCAAATAATTGATCTCATGCCATTATGGGTTCCTGCACTTCCTTTTGGTCGAATGCGGATAACACCCGAATCCAAATCAGCATCATCATAAATTACTATCAGTTTTTGAGGCTCAAGCTTGTAAAAATCCATTGCCGCACGCAACGCCTCACCGCTGTTGTTCATATAAGTCTGTGGCTTTAAAAGAACAACTTTTTCACCTTGTATTATACCTTCACCCACAAGCGCTTTAAACTTGGATTTAGTAACAGGAATACGGTATAACGCAGACAAATAATCCATGCATTCAAATCCAATGTTATGTCTTGTTCTATCATATTCTCGTCCGGGATTTCCAAGACCTGCAATTATGAACATTACGCTCCTCCATATTTCACAATCCGCTTAAATAATTATAACGAGGCTTAGATGTCCCCACCTCTTCGCATATTTTCAACTAACAGAAAAAGTCTGCTTTTTAGCAAACTTTTCCCAACGTGGTTCCATAGTAAAGAATGTGCCTGGACACTTTTTCCGTTACTGCTGTGTAAACAAGGTTGAAATTGATATATCGCCATATATTCGTTCTATAGCTTCGGCAAAAACATCTGCTACCGACAACACAGTTATTTTATCAATTTGCTTTTCCTTAGGAAGGGGTATGGTGTTTAATGTAACCAGCTCTTTTATAGGGGAATTTTTAATTCTCTCTATAGCTGATCCGGACAGAACCCCATGAGTGCAACAAGCATAGACCGCCGAGGCGCCAATGTCCATCAGAGCATTTGCCGCACTGACTATCGTTCCTGCAGTGTCAATAAGATCATCTACCAGTATTGCTTTTTTACCACGAACATCACCAATAATATTCATGATTTCACATACATTTGCTTTCGGTCGCCGTTTGTCGATGATTGCCAAAGGAGCCTCAAGTTTTTCTGCGAACTTTCTAGAGCGGGATACACTGCCCACATCAGGAGAAACAACAACTACATCCTCAAGACGGTCAAATGTCTCGGTTATGTATTGTGCAATTATCGGCGTACCCATCAGCTGATCAAGCGGAATATCAAAAAAGCCCTGAAGCTGAGTGGCGTGAAGATCCATGGTTAAAACCCTGTCTGCTCCTGCAGTGGTTATAAGGTTTGCCACAAGCTTTGCAGAGATCGGATCTCTTGCCTTGACCTTTCTGTCCTGCCGAGCATAACCATAATAAGGCATAACAACAGTAACCCTGCCTGCAGATGCTCTTCTTAACGCATCTATAAGAATCAGGAGCTCTACAAGATTATCATTAACCGGCGGACACGTAGATTGAATTATAAAAACATCCGAGCCACGAACCACCTCATTAATAGATATTGCTATTTCTCCGTCACTGAAGCGTCCGACACTGGAAGCCCCAAGAGGCAACCCGATTTTTGTCGCAATCTCCTCAGCAAGCTGAATATTCGAATTTCCAGCAAATAGCTTAATGTCTTTTCCATGCAAATTCATTTTATATTAACCTCCATATGTTACATTTCGGCTTTAGTTCTTTTAAATATGTTGCTTTTCTCTAATGGTCCTTATTTTCTCTAACCAATTTTGATCCACTAATCAATTTTGATCCTCTAATGGTTTTGTTCTTCTGTTTGTCTTCTGATTTTCTAATCGTTTTGTCTTTTAATCGATCTTTGTTTATCTAATCGATTTGTCCCTTACTCAATTATCTTCTTCTAATCAACTTTAGTACCTCTAACCTTGCCCTTTTTTATAACCCAATCGTTTATAATTGTCTGCCGGCTTCTGGCAATGGCAAGGGAATATTCCGGTACATCTTCTGTAATTGTTGAGCCCGCTGCAATAAACGCATTTGGTTTTACTTCAACCGGAGAAACCAGGTTTACATTACATCCAATAAAGCTGTTATCCCCAACAATTGTTTTATTTTTGTGCTGTCCATCATAATTCACTACAACAACGCCACAGCCCATATTTACATTTTTACCGATTTCTGCATCCCCAACATAAGTTAGATGAGATATTTTTGTATCGTCTCCGACGCTTGATTTTTTTATTTCGACAAAATCACCTATTTTTACATTTTTCCCTATCCTGCTTCCAGGGCGGAGATAGGCAAAAGGCCCCACCTTTGTGTCATCATCAACAAAGCTGTCAATTACCACTGAATTCGTAATGGTAACACGATTTCCGGTACAAACATTTTTCAACGAAGTGTTTGGCCCTATGACACAATTTTCTTTTATCGAGGTGCTGCCCTCAAGAATTGTGCCGGGATATATAAGTGTATTATAGCCAATTGCTACACTATCCTCAACAATGCAGTTTTCTGGATTAAGGAATGTAACTCCATTCTTAATATGTCTTTCTATTATACGATTATTTGCAATTTTCTGGGCATGGTTCAGATCAATTCTGTCATTTACACAAAAACACTCATCTGCAGAATCTGGAGTATCTATACCGATTGTTCCTTTGTTGTTAAGAATTTCAGTGATTGCACTTTCTATAAATGCTTCTTTACTTATGTTATAGCTTTTTTGTTTTTGGTTATTCCAATTCTGATCCATCTGATTCTTTTTGTTCCAATCCAAATTATTATGGCTTTGGTTATCACTATCCTGATTAATCATATCTTTCCCATTCAGTTCTCGAGCATCACTATTTTTGTTATCAATGTCTTTGTTGTTCCGTGCATAAAGCACTTTTATGGCTCTTTCAAGCCATTCAAATTCAATAAATAAAATATCAGATTCCTTTATTGCTTTTTTTAGCTGTTCGAGATACATTTTCTTACTTTCATTTGTTTCATCCAAATTACATAAATTAAAGCTTTTATCCGGCATCTGTGTTTGATCAGATACTAATATAGTCATTGCGTTTTTTCCGTTACAATGAGACACAAATAATTTATTGATTGTTTTTGAGGTTACTAATGGTTTATTAGCACAAATAAACAGACATGATCCCTTTTTATCTTCAAAAAAAGACGCTGCCTGAATTAATCCATGCTCAACTTCTATTATACCAGAACCGCTCGTAATAGTTAAATCCTCTGATGGGTATGAATCAATCTGCTCGCTATTTTGCCCGCCAGCTACAATAATTTTAGATGCACCTGCTTCTTTTACAGCATCTATAACCCAATTTATCATATGCTTCCCACCTATTTTATGGGTAACATTAGCCTTTTCAGGTCGAATCCGGGATTCAACCCCACCTGCTGATACGACAGCATAGAAAGACTCCATATTGAGGACCCCTTTCGCTGTTACCTATATAATCTGAACATATCTTTTTAACTGCTATTTAATCATTCATCCCCCGCACCTACACTTTCGCTTTCGTGAACAAGGTAGTAAGAGATGGGGGATTCTGATTTATCCGTGATAAAATATTTCAGCGAACTGCATTTGCTTGCCCAGTCGCTTCTGTTGTTAAAACAATATATTGTTATCAAGCCTTTAACATTCTCTCATGTTTAGTCTTAATTTTCAACATGCAAATTTGATTACATTTACAGGTAGTTGAATTGTTAGAAATCGAATTGCCAGAAATGCAAAAATATAAGCGCTTATAGTGTTATAAGCGCTTTATCATTCGTTATTCTTAGTCTTCTTCTGTTTCTGAACTGTTTGCACCTGCTCCTGTTGTCTCTTCTTCAATCAGCATTGTATGGTATCTTTCCAAGATTGCAGATTGAATATTTGTGCGAGCCTCTGAGTGAATTGGATGGGCAATATCTCTGAATTCACCGCTTGGTGTTTTCCTGCTTGGCATTGCAATGAACAGCCCACTTTGACTTTCAATGATTTTAATGTCATGTACTACAAATTCATTGTCAAATGTGACAGACACAACAGCTTTCATTTTCCCTTCTGATTCGATCCTTCTGATTCTAATATCTGTAATTTCCATCTCTGTACCACCTTCCGTAAACTAATGATGTGGTCTGGGAAATGCCCCCCGTTTGTTCTGCATTTGCATGCAAATCCTTTGCCCAGATTTTTCATTACCTTTTATAGGTTATTATTCGCCACAAAATCTAAAAATCCTTTTTTTTTAGAGAAATTTATCGTATTTTTATTTATATATGTTGAATATGGTATATCAGACCTTTTTAGCATCTTAAACAGCCATAGGTTATTATTCAAAGATGTCTCTTTGCATTTTGTGGCTGCACAGAAAGTATAATTACTATGCAGTGAAAAGTTTTTCACATATTGCATATAATAAATATTGACTATATATGTTAAATTGGAAATTCGGCATATAGCTCAGCATATATAGGTATATTTCTGCGCAATAATCATTTATTGTTTGCGCATTGAATGTATAGTATAATTGTGGTGATAATAATATAGCTTGCTACGCAAGAACATAAATTAGAGTACGTTATTTTGCTTCGCAAAAAACGGGTCTAAGCAATTTCTTCCGATATTTAAGTGTTGTATACTTAAATTACTTCTGGTATATTTTATAAAAGCTTAAATTTGACTATGTCAATGCAATTTTGAATATTAATTTTTGAGTTTGGAAAGAGAAAGAGGATAGGAAATGATTATAAAACCAAAGTTTCGTGGATTTATTTGCACTACTGCACACCCAACCGGATGCGAACAATACGTAAAAAAACAGGTTGAATATGCTGAGAGTAGAAAATTAGCGGTTGGGCCAAAGAACGTTTTGGTAATAGGCTCTTCGACGGGTTATGGATTGGCATCAAGGATTGTGTCTGCGTTTAGCGGGGGAGCAGCTACCATCGGGGTGTTTTATGAAAAAATGGCTTCGGATAACAGAACTGCTACAGCGGGATGGTATAACGCTGCGGCTTTTGAAAAATTTGCAAACGAAAAGGGCTATTACGCAAAAAGCATTAATGGAGATGCATTTTCCAAAAAAATAAAGAATCAAACTATAGAGATGATTAAAAAGGATTTGGGCAAGATAGACTTGATTGTATACAGCGTAGCCACATCAAAGCGTACTGATCCCGCGACAGGAATTACCTATACTTCTGCATTAAAGCCCATAGGAAACCCCTATACCAGTAAGACTGTTAACTTTCATACCGGAGAAGTGTCTCAAGTCACACTTGAACCAGCGAATGAAGAGGAGGTTGCTCATACTGTCAATGTTATGGGCGGAGATGATTGGAAGCTATGGATAGAAGCCTTGGAAAAAGCAGATGTACTTGCAGACGGAGTCATTACAGTGGCGTTCTCCTATATCGGCCCTGAAATGACCCATTCTGTCTACCGTGAAGGCACCATCGGAAGAGCCAAGGACCATCTGGAGGCAACAGCATTGAGCCTGACAAAGCAGCTTAGCAAAATCAACGGACGTGCATATGTCTCAGTAAATAAGGCTCTTGTCACCCAAGCGAGTTCTGCCATTCCTGTTGTTCCATTGTATATCTCTCTTCTATATAAGGTTATGAAAGAAAAGGGTAATCATGAAGGCTGCATTGAGCAGATATCACGTTTGTTTTCTGACAGATTGTATTCAGGAAAAATAACTGTTGACGAAAAAGAAAGAATCCGTATGGATGACTGGGAAATGCTGCCGGAAATACAGATGGAAGTAGAAAAGCTGTGGAATATCGTAGGTACTGACAATATAGAAAACATTTCGGATATTGCAGGCTACCGCCGTGAATTTTTCAACCTGTTTGGATTTGAATGCGAAGGTGTTAATTACAACAGCGACGAAAATGAGGATGTAACTATACCCAGTATTGATGAGGTAAAATAATAAATTTAAATCATAAACATAAAACTCCTTTACCTGGTTAAAGGAGTTTTATTGTCACAGACATGTTGCTTTAGCGGAATAGCCTCGGAGTAATACACATTTAGTAGACTTTCCATTCTCTTCAAAACGCAGAAGAGTTTGTTTTTTGACAAAAATGGAAGATTGTGTTAGAAAAGTGTTAGAATGACCAAGGATGTGCTTATAATTTGCTTGTAATGCCGTTTACAGAAAGCTACTTGACACAGGTTATATTGAAACGCATAATAAGATGATTATATATTAAAGAAAAGAATGATTTTACTATGACTATAAATAAACATGATTTGACCCAGGGGGGCATCCTAAAAAAACTGCTGCAGGTGGCGGTGCCTATTATGGGTACACAACTTATGCAGATGGTCTATAACCTTACCGATATGTTCTGGCTGGGCCGCACGGAGCAGTCCGTGGTGGCAGTGGCGGCCAGCGGATTGGCAGGTATGTATCTGTGGCTGGGTATGGCGCTTTTGATGATTGGGCGCATGGGCTCGGAGATTGGCACATCGCAGAATCTGGGCAGTGGTAATGTGGCAGCTTCGCAGGGATACGCTCAAGATTCCGCACGTATAGCTTTAATTCTGGGAACCTTTTATGGGCTGATGTTGATTATATTTGCTGAACCGCTGGTCTCATTGCTTCGGGTGAATGATCAAAATGTTTTTGATAACACATGTAATTATTTGAGAATTGTTGGAGTAGGCATACCATTCACTTATGTATCTGCTGCGGTAACCGGTGCGTTTAACGGTGCGGGTAATTCCCGGCTTAGTTTTGGAGCAAACGCTGTGGGGCTTATGGTTAATATGATTCTTGATCCGTTGATGATTCTGGTATGGGGATGGGACGTTAAGGGTGCAGCCATTGCCACAGTCATTGCTCAGGCTACAGTTTGTTCACTGTTTATATTGTTTGTAAAACGTCACCCGCGCAGACCGTTTGAGCATTTTCGTATTCTGGGACGCATAGACCCTGTCAGGATACGACAAATTATGCGTTGGAGCCTGCCGGTAGCAGCGGAAAGTGGGGCATTTACAGCACTTGCGATGGTGGTTACCGGGATGGTATCAGCATGGTATGGCGAAACTGCAGTAGCGGTGCAGCGTGTAGGGAGCCAAATCGAATCGTTATCATGGTTGATTGGTGGAGGATTTTCTTCTGCTGTCACAGCTTTTGTCGGTCAAAACTACGGTGCGCGAAAGTGGGAACGCATTAGACGGGGCTATCACATTTCACTTGTTTCTTTGTTGATTTGGGAAGGTCTGGTGACATTGTTTTTGCTATTTGGCGGACGATACTTTTTCTCACTCTTCCTGCGGGAACCTGCTGAGATTCTGGATATGGGGGCTACATACCTTCGTATTCTGGCCGGATGTCAGCTCTTTATGGCGCTTGAAGGCGCATGTGCCGGTACTTTTAGGGGTATGGGACGAACATTGCCGCCAAGCCTATGCAGTATTGCATCAAACAGTATCCGTCCGATTCTCTGTTGGTTGTTGGCTCAGAGGATGGGATTGAACGGGTTGTGGATGGGTATCACAGTTTCAGCAATACTTCGCGGTGTTACGATGTTTATCTGGTTCACGCTGTATGAGCGTCAATTACCCCGATTGGAAGGCGAATCTGAAGTCCAAATAACCTCTTATGTAAGTGAAGGGGGTGGATGACTGCTATCTCGTAGGAACGCCAAGAAAGGAACCATTTAAAGAACTGGAACAGGTTCTGCCGAGTCATTCTCGGAATCAAATAAAGTTTCTTGAACGCGAGTTGTAACAAGCTGACCGCATCTATGTCGTTGGCAAAACCTCGGCAGTCGGTTGATGATCTGAAGCTTGGTGGTGTGACACGCTACAAGGCGTGAATATTCTATTTGGTAGGGATATCCTGCAAAATTTACAAATCGAGTATGAAAACCGGAGATAAAATTGACGATTCATACCCTTGACAATTATTTTTCATTCAAATATACTTAGCAAAGAGACTCGGTCTGTATGGAAAGTCCGACAGAGAATTTGCGTCATCGGCTGAAAGCGCAAAGAGGATGAGTAGCAGAATCGGCAACACTCTGGTTTACTGGAAATTAAATATAAAGAGGGCGTGGCTCAGCTGCGTCAACACGGGTGGCACCGCGGGTTTTCCGAATATTTGCTTAGAATGTTTTAACGTATAGTTTTAGATATTCGATTAAGGAAAAGTCGTCCCGGAGATTATTCAATATAATTTCCGGGATTTTTTATTTTCACAGAAAAGTATAAGTTTTCCTGTGAAATGGGTTTAAAAAGGGGATTCCCCTTTTCTGTATTAAGCAGGGGGTGCTCAGGGTTTGTAGCATCTGGTAAAGGAAACCAAAGGGTTCCTAATCGAAAACAAAGTGGTAGAGCAATCTATGTTATTTTTGGAGGAATTGAAATGTTAAGAACACATTTATGTAATGAATTGAGAACTAATCACATTGGGCAAAGGGTTTGCCTTTCAGGATGGGTTGACACCATCCGCGACCACGGAAGCGTTAAGTTTATAGATTTGCGTGACCACAGCGGCGTTACGCAGGTGGTATTCCATGATGAAACTATGCTACACGGAATTAATCGTGAAGCGGTTATTTCAGTAACAGGAAATGTGCTTAAGCGCGATGATGATACTATAAACCAAAAACTGGATACAGGTCTTGTAGAGGTTCACGTTGAAGAGATGACCCTACTTGGACCGTGTAAAAACATGCTCCCATTTGAGATTTCAAATTCTCAATCCACACGTGAGGATGTACGTCTAAAATACCGTTTTCTTGACCTTAGAAATCCGAAGATTCATGAAAATATTGTATTACGTTCGAAAATCATAAGCTTCTTGCGCTTGAAGATGGAGGAGCTGGGCTTTCTGGAGATACAGACACCAATTCTCACAGCTTCATCTCCAGAGGGTGCAAGGGATTATCTTGTCCCGAGCCGTAAGCATAAGGGCAAATTTTATGCCTTACCGCAAGCACCACAGCAGTTCAAGCAGCTTCTCATGGTTTCTGGGTTCGATAAATACTTTCAGATAGCACCTTGCTTCCGTGATGAGGATGCAAGGCAAGATAGATCCCCAGGCGAGTTTTACCAGCTTGACTTTGAAATGTCCTTTGCAGAGCAGGAGGATGTTTTAAAGGTAGCTGAACAGGTGCTTTATGATACATTTATGAATTTTACCGATAAATTTGTTACACCACCGCCGTTCAAACGTATCACATATGCTGATGCGCTTTTACAATATGGCAGTGACAAGCCTGATTTACGTAATCCACTTATGATTAGCGATCTTACGGAATTTTTCTCTCGCGTAGAATTTCCGATGTTCAAAAATAAGCCGGTGCGTGGAATCGTTGCTAACTGTGTTGGGAAAAGCCGCAGCTTCTTTGAAGAATCGCTTAAATTTGCAATGAGCATAGGCATGAAGGGTCTTGGCTATATTACTCTAAACGATGGAGCATTCAAGGGACCAATCGAAAAATTCCTTACGGATGAGCAGAAAATTGAGCTCATCGATACGCTGAGTATCAAGGAAGGGGAGACGCTTTTCTTTATATGTGATTCCGCGCATATTGTAAATCGTCTGGCAGGTGAAATAAGGAACTGGTTGGGCGGAAAACTGGAGCTTATAGATAAAGAATCATTCCGATTCTGCTTTATTGTGGATTTCCCCATGTATGAACTCAATCCTGACACAAATAAGATTGACTTTACCCATAACCCATTTTCCATGCCTCAGGGCGGAATGGAAGCGCTTGAAACAAAGAATCCTCTGGAGATATATGCATATCAGTATGATGTCGTCTGCAATGGTGTGGAGTTGTCGTCTGGTGCGGTTCGTAATCATAATCCTAATATTATGAAAAAAGCTTTTGAAATTGCCGGATATAATGAATCTGACCTTGAAACGAGGTTTGGCGCGCTCTATACGGCATTTCAGTATGGGGCACCACCGCATGCCGGTATGGCTCCCGGTATCGACCGAATAGTTATGCTGCTTGCCGGTGAAGATACAATACGTGATGTTATAGCATTTCCGCTTAACGGGAATGCGCAGGATCTTATGATGGGCGCTCCCGGTAGAGTTACGGAACAGCAACTCAGAGAGGTTCACATAAAATTGAGGGAGGCAGAGTCAAAATGAAAGAAGAAATGCTTAAAGGACTTGAAAAAATCAACCAGCTTTCACTCACACAGGAAGAACGCAGGATTGTATTAGATTTTTTCGCATTTCTTGCTGGTGAAGAGGAAGCACTTGAAAGCTGTAACACAGACAATGTTGAGCGTATGGTGCATTTAATACCTTTGAAAAATGTGCTGAGGGAGGATGTATCTTTAAAAACATTCTCGCAAGATAGCCTTTTGGCAGGTGCTCCGAAGCATACTGATGGTTATTGGCAGGTTCCCCGTGTTGTAGATTAGGAGGGGTATAATGAAGCTATATATTACAGAAAACACAAAAAGAAATGATAAAACTGTTGCCGTGGATGACACCATACTTGTAGAAGGTATGCCGTCTACAGCCGGCTCTAAAATGCTTGGTGAGTTTAAGCCGCTGTTCGATGCTGAAGTGATTTCACGCCTTTACAATACTGGCTTCAGTATTGCAGGGAAATCAAATGTGGGCGAATTCGGTCTCGACCTTTTGGGTGAGACCTCCAATTATGGTGCATGCCTGAACGCCGACGGAACACTTGCCGGAGCTGCAGCGGCTATTGTTGCAAATGGTGATGCTGAATACGCCCTGAGTGTTGACCTTAACGGTACACCGCGTCGCGCTGCTACACTACAGAATGTTTGCTTTATAAAACCTACGTATGGTACAGTATCCAGGCATGGCGTTATTCCATGTGCCTGCTCTGCGGAGCAGATAGGCGTAATGGCTAAGACTTCAGTAAAGGCTGCCGAGCTTTTGTCCATTATTGCAGGGCATGATAAAAAGGACGGCACAAGCCTGCCACAAATGAAATACGATTATACTGCAGCAGATAACGCTACTGGTATCCGCATAGGAATACCGACAGAATATATAGAAAAAGCGGAACAGACCGTTTCCGAAAAGGTATATCGTTTCGCGGATGTTATGAAAGCCGATGGAGCAACAGTTGAGGAGTTTAGCCTTTCGGAGCTTTCCTTTGTTCAGGCTGCCTGGCAGATACTACTTTGCGCTGAGACATGCAACAACCTGTCCCGCTACGATGGTGTGAAGTTTGGCTACCGGGGCAATAATTCCAAAGACATAGGGGAGTTATACACCAGCTCACGCACCGAAGCCTTTGGTCTGAATGCTAAATTTGCTATACTTTATGGTTCATATGTGCTTTCTAAGGGACATTATGAATCCTGTTACGACAAAGCGCTGCGTATCCGGCGCGTTCTCCGCAATAAGCTTGATGGGATCTTTTCCCAGTTTGACTTAATCATTGCTCCTGCCTGCTCAAAGCTTGCGTATTCGCCTTCAGATGTTGTTAACAGTTTGGAAGCCTGCTACAATGAGAGCTATTTCACTGCTCTTTCAAACATATCGGGTATTCCGATAGTTGTTTGTGGTGGTGTACAGCTTATGGGAGATAGCTTTTCAGAAAACAAGCTACTGACAGCAGCGACTGTTTATGAAAGAACGGAGGTGGGAAAATGAAATACGAAATTGTAATCGGTCTTGAGGTGCATGTGGAGCTTGCAACCGAATCAAAGATATTTTGCTCCTGCTCATCCAAATTTGGAGCAGAGCCCAATGATAACGTATGTCCCGCCTGTTGCGGTATGCCCGGAATGCTGCCTGTTACCAACGAAAAAGCCATTGACTTGGGTATAACAGCCGGTTTGTTGTTAAACTGTCATATTAACCGTGTTACTACATTTGATAAAAAAAGCTACTATTACCCTGACCTGCCAAACGCTTACCAGATAACACAATGGTTCTCACCGGTTTGTGTGGACGGTGGCTTAGAGATAGAGACTCAAGCAGGCAAAAAGGTAATTGGAATAAAGCAGATTCATCTGGAAGAGGATGCAGGCAAGCTCGTACACGATGATTGGACTGATTCTACACTTGTTGATTTCAACCGCACCGGCGTACCGCTTGTTGAAATAGTCAGCCAACCGGATCTCAGAAGCGTTGAGGAGGTACTGGCATATCTGGAGCGTCTCAGAGCGGTTCTGCGGTTTGCAAAGGTATCTGATTGCCGCTTGGAACTGGGTTCAATGAGATGTGATGTGAACCTGTCTGTTCGTCCCTATGGTTCTGAAAAATTGGGTGTACGTACAGAAATGAAAAACATGAATTCACTTTCTGCGATAGCAAGAGCCATTGAATACGAGGCTGCCCGTCATATAGATGCTATTGAACTCGGTACTAAAACGCTGATTCAGGAAACCCGTCGCTGGGATGATATAAGCGGGAAAAGCTTCGCTATGCGTAATAAGGAAACAGCTGAAGATTACCGATATTTTCCTGATCCGAACCTTGTACCGATTGTCATTGACGAAGAATGGATCGAAAGGATAAGAGCTTCGCTGCCGGAGCTTCCTGAAAAGAAAGCTATGAGGTACGTTTCAGAGCTGGGGCTAACTGAAGAAAGCACAGCATTAATTACAGAAAGCCGAAATCTTTGTGATATTTTTGAAGCAGCTTATCCCATAAGCGGTTCTCCAAGAGAGACGGCAAACTGGCTTATCATGGATTGCATGAGCTATCTTCGCAGTAAACAGCTGAGTGCTGATGATCTTATTATAGATCCCTTGAAGCTGGGTGAGCTTATACGGATGACTATAGAGGGTGAAATAACCCGTAATGCAGCTCGAAGAATACTTACAGCTGTTATTGAGCAGGATGCGGACCCAAAGAAAATTATAGAAGAAAAAGGTCTTTCAGTACAAAGTGACGAAGGAACTATCCTTGCAATCGTGGAGCGTGCAGTAGCTGACAATCCAAAGTCTGTTCAGGACTACAGAAATGGAAAAACAAAGGCTATGCAAGCTATTTTCGGCTCTATCATGAAGGAGCTAAAGGGAAACGGTGATCCTCAAGTAATCCAGCGTCTGCTAAAAGAAGTTCTGGACAGAGAAGAGTGATATAAGAGCACTTTAATTGCGCATCTGATTAATTTAAGCCTCGCATACTATTTCAAACTATAGTATGAGGGGCTTTTTTGCTTTGCATAAGATTATTTTTCAAACTTGACATTGCACAAAAAGGTTGGGCGAAAAGCCTCTTTGAAAGCGTTCTGGTTCAACCTGCCGAGGTTGAATTAGTTTCAGCAATCAGCATAGGTGATAAGGTATGCAAATTTGCAGCAAAACTTACTAAGATGCCGATTTTTTCATAGGATTAATCCTCAATTTTATATTCCCAGGTGGATAGGTTTTTATCATCGCCAACCAAAATAATTAACCTTGAATCATCAAGCCATTCTATGCTTGATATGCTATTAGTAATTTTTTCGTCTTTAAAATCCCTTTCAGTAATTGTTGAAACCGTATTATTATTTACATCTTGAATACTTACACATTGTATGGTTTCATTATCTGACGGAGCATATAAAAAGGCGAATTTTTTTGTATTTGGACTAAACCCTGAGGAAGGCAAACGTAAAACGCCATCAATTTTCACTCTGTTAATTGTTTTAATATTTTTATCCGTTATGTTAATTGAAGAAATTACAATCTCATTTTGATCGCTTGTTGGCGTGTATGCAATCATATTATCTTGAATATCAATTATATCAGGGGTTTCTCCTTCAAGCTCCAGATTATAGGATTGTCCCATAATGTTTAAAACATAAAACGTTGTTACACCATAGGTACTTCTAGAATAGACAAGCAATTCTTCATTTATCCAATCAACAATTGAAAAATACGTTTGTTCATCACCAACAACAAGAGGGTTTTCTTTCCCTGTAATACTATCATACAACCAGATAGAACTTCCACCAATAATATCTCGATTTGTTGTATACACGATATAGTTTTTGTTTAGACATACTTTTGGCTTTTCATTCCAATAAATGTATGAGGATTCGCTATTGGTTATCTTAATTCTATCAATCAAGAGTTCATCATACGTTTTACCATCGTGTTTTTGACTTGAAATTTTTTTTGCGGAGTTTTCGTTAGGAGAGACTTTCCACATTCCTTTTTCAGTCCAAATAATACCGTAAGATCCGTCCTGTGAAGTTGATATATTATACAAACACAAGTCAGGATCATTTGGTAAGATCCTTTTTTCTCCGTTAATAGTAACAACATTTACTTCATCAGTTTTAACCCCGTCTAATCCATCAAATGAAACAGGAATCTCAGTTGAATGAACAATTTGTACTTGATTTTCTTTATTTATTTCAAATATGTTGAATTCTGATTTAGCCAAGCTTCTTTTCTTTTTTTTATCTGAATCATTGAATTCTTCTTTGATAAGAGTGACATCTTCAATGTTTTTGACATCTATGTTATTGATAATTGCCAATTCGGATTCTTGTAAAGAATTATAAAAAAGTGTCTGTTCTTTATCTTGAAAAATAATCTTCAATTTTTGATCTGATATTTTTTTTAATGAAGAATCGATTACACATGAACATGTACAAAGAACAATTAACAAAATACAAGTAATTGATATTACTAAAGCTTTCACTTTTCGCATAAAAATTCTCCATTTCTGCCACTTTTGATAGCGACATATTTAGTTGTATTTTTGTCATTATTGTAATATCTCCAAATAGTAATGTTTTACTATTTGCCAACATATTATATTATTTTTTTGTATGAGTCAATGAAGAAATCCAAACCATTCATCCCATCACTGCTTTTTTTACAGCAGAACAGGTAAATATTATTTTCTTTGTTCAAAAATTATGGAGATAATAAAGAAAAAGTTATATAATCAATGCAAACACACAGTGAAGAAATACTGCTGGAACCGGACGATAATTGATATATCTCGACTCCGGCAAAAAGATGAATGGACGGAGGATAAACGGATGAGTTTCGAAGGATTAACGCTAAAAGCCGTAAGGTTTCTCATGGAAAACAAAATGAACGATAATAAAAGCTGGTACAATGAACATAAAGAAGAGTATAAGAAGTATGTTTACAATCCTTTTTCTGAGCTTGTCATGGAATTGGCACCAACAATGATTGAAATAGACAGCCAAATTATTACGATACCTTCTAAAATCATTTCAAGGGTGTACAGGGACATCCGCTTTACAAAAGATAAGAGTTTATACCGTGATAATGTTTGGATTGTGTTCCTTCGCGACAAGTCAAAAATGTCTACATCCTCGTGTTTTTGGTTTGAATTGAATCAGCAGGGTTCCAGCTATGGTGTGGGGTTTTACGGCGCAACATCTCAATCAATGGCTCGTATGAGAGAAATGATAATTGATAATCACCCTGCATTTCGAAAAGCATTAAAGTGCTATGAAACCCAAAGCCAGTTTGTCATCGGAGGAGAAAAATATAAGCGAAGCAAATTTCCTGATCAACCAGAGAATATAAAAACGTGGCTCGACAGGAAGAATATTTTCTTTGAATATGTTGAATCAGGCTATGAACTGGCATTTTCAAAGGAACTACCGGAAGTCTTGAAAAAAGGCTTCAAAACATTAAAACCAATATATGATTTTCTCAGTATGATTGATTGATCCAGTAATCCAGGAAACAATTATTTTGCTAAGGACAACATTTTCTACTTAGGGCAAGTCCTGTATAGGAAATAAATTCAGATATTCTGATGTTTAGAAGTTTGGATGTCTCCGTTACATTGAACAATACATCATATGCTTTGCATCCGGTAGAATTATGCAGGCTTTATCATAGATAAATCAGAAGCCACTTATTTCATATTACCTTGTTTATGATAGTAAAAGTGTAGAATAGAGATGAATGATCTACAATTCAAAAAATTGTTTCAACTGCCTTCTGTTAAATGTTGTAATGTGATTTACTATATGCTATAATAAGAACGTTAGTTTGGTTCAGATTCGCTTTGGGTGAGAAATGATTGACATATGTTCACTCCTACACGGGGTTTATTTTGAAAAAGCTGCCCAGACAGGATATTGAAATTTACGCTCAGGTACATGAAACAAAAAGAATCAACTACACTGGGGGTTGGCTGTCCATGGATTCCACCTGAGGATATTACGAAGATGATTTTATAGTGTTAACCTTTGTGAATATGAATTATGCTGCATGTTCTATCCTTATGAAGATGAAACAATGAACAGGAGAAAATAATCTCATCGGAAGCTATTCGATCAAAACTATGAAGGAGCTCTGGATTCACTAATGATTAGTGTCTATTCAGAGGTTCAAAGAGAAGTAGCGGGTGGCCTGGGTGATTTCAGTGACGCAGGGCAACATACTTCGAAGCACTACTACCCGTAACAAGCTAAGAGCGTGTGTTTGAGCGACCCGGGATATGGAGGCCGCATTCAAAAATAATGATAAGCTAAGGGCGGGTAAAAAAGTACGTGCTTTGGTCGTGCTTTTAAACTTGTTTAAAATGCACTACCTTAATGCGTAACCGGCTTGCTGGTTACATCCAAGGAATGAAACACCCAGGACCGGAGCCCGCGGATTTTAGCTGTTCACCTATCACTGAATAGTAACACTTTCAGGTATAACACGTACAGATATGGGACTAAAAAGCTCTTGCAAACTAGTCTTTCACATGTTATACTGATTCCATTGACAGCACAGGCGCTGTGGGCATAAATAGTCCGCAGTGTCTTTTTTTAAAATAACGGAAGAAATTGCTTAGACCCGTTTTTTGCGAAGCAAAATGACGTACTCTAATTTATGTTCTTGCGTAGCAAGCTATATTTTCAGCACACCCCGGTTGCATGGGCGAGCAGCAAACGAAGTTTGCGACCAGCCCCGGTTGCATG
>ENA-UOOK01002817-UOOK01002817.1-fermentation-metagenome-genome-assembly--contig:-NODE-2817-length-20667-cov-7.810984_pt1 | contig 20667 bp, 15 predicted proteins | sample MGYA00245777_ERZ724023 | MGnify/ENA primary metagenome ERZ724023 (study PRJEB28704, sample SAMN03018312) | fermentation metagenome | biome: anthropogenic terrestrial biome; feature: soil; material...
CATATCATGAACGAAAAGAACGTTCATGATCTTTTGCTCCACTCGGAAAATGCAAGCAAGCTTGCATTTCCTCATTGCGCTTTTATCATAGGATAGACTTTGCCCAGGTGTGAACAGTAACTGCAGGACGGAATAAACCGTAAATTGATAAGGAGATCAGATCATAATGAAAACAATAAACGATGTTGCAGAAATGGCCGGCGTATCCGTAGCCACTGTTTCGAAAGTATTTAACGGAAGAAAAGGGGTCAGCGAAGAGACACGTCAGCGTGTGATAAGGATTGCGGAGGAATTAGACTATTTTCCAAACCATTCTGCTTCCCAATTGGCTCGCGGTATTACCGAGACGATCGGCGTGGTTTTTTCCATGCTGGAAAGCAAAACCATTCAGGATGAATACCTGATTCGTATTATCAATGGTATTTTTAACAATGCAGAATCCCTTGGATACCGGATTTTAGTCTTTACTACGAATACGGTGGAGCGTAATAATCAAAATTTTGTTCAATTCTGCCGTTCCAATAATCTGGCAGGGCTCATCATCCATGGGCTTGACCAGGATGATCCGCAGCTTGATAAACTGATTAACAGTGAAGTGCCCTGTGTATTTATCGATATCGATTTATCCGGTAAAAAAGCTACCAACATCTCTGTGGATAATGTAAGTGCCTGCATCGAAGTGGTAAATATTTTGTCCGGACTAAATCACCACCACATTGCCTTTGTTTCGGGAAACCTGCATTCTTCCGTTGCTTTGGACCGCTTAGAAGGATACAAGAAAGGAATGAATGCAAGGGGGCTGCCCCTTCATGTAATTGAAAGCGATTATTCAAAAGCAAATGCTTATATGCTCAGCAAAAACTATCTGCTATACCACCCGGAGATCACAGCCTTTTTCTGTGCTTCCGACCTTATGGCGGTTGGCGTTATGGATGCCTGTATGGAATTAGGCTACCGGGTGCCGGAGGATATTTCCATCATCGGCTTTGATAACTTAAGCTTCACACAGCATATCAAACCCCAGCTATCCACCGTCGCACAGAATTTCTATGAAATCGGAAATCAGGCGGTTAATTTGCTCGTGGATATAGTAAAAGGAAAGAAAGTAGAAAATCATAACTATGTTCCTTATCATATTGAAATGCGTCAATCAACTTTAAGGAATCATAGAACCTAGGAGGCTCACATGTTTTTACAAACCAGCAACACCCGATTAGAAGTGCTTCATACCGGTGATATACGAAGTTTATCCGTACAGGATCTGTATATTAACCAGCTCTTTCCTAATCATGTTGATACCATGGCACATAATATCTTTTTACGAATCAGAGAGGATTGTAATTACAAAGTCTATCCACTCGTTGGTAAGGCTTCCGGCGGCCAGTTTGCTGTTACCAGAAGCACCAATCAATTAGTCTATCAAGGACTGGCTGACGATATTTCATATAAAGTAGTTTACACTCTGGCAAAGGACAAATGGTTTATTGACCTTCAATTAACCCCCTCCTCATCCGGGCAGGGAAAAGTCATTGATATCATCTACGGCCAGGATGTCGGCCTTGCAGGATTTGGTCATATTCAGGGCAACGAAGCCTATAACTCCCAATATATTGATCATAAAGTGTTTGACACGGATCTGGGATACGTTGTCTGCTCCAGGCAAAATCAATGGCAGGCACCGGAGCAAAGCGGTTTCCCTATGATGCAGCAAGGCTCCTTCCAACGGATTCGCTCCTTTTCGACGGACGGATATCCATTCTATGGCCTGACCTATAAGATCGATGATAAAATCAGCGCTCTAAAGGAGGAAACACTGAACAACCGGATCTATCAGTATGAGTACGCCTATACCGCACTCCAGACCGAAGAAACCAAGCTTACAAAGGTAAGCTGTTACACCTTCTATGGAATAACCAGCCAGAGTATCAAAACAGAGATAAAAGCTCCTATTTCCATGGATACTGTTTTGGAAGATTACCATACCCCGGATTGGGATTTGCTTGCGCAGGCCGACTATAAAAATGTCAGCCCGGTAATTCCCTGTATTGCTTCTCTTCCATTTACCGAAGCGGAGGTCAACGAAAGGTACCCGGCAAAGCATCATGTGGAAAAATCCGAGGATCAGCTTCTCTCCTTCTTCGGCGAAAATCATGAGCATGTGGTTCTGATGGAAAAAGAGCTGCATGTGGAGCGTCCGCACGGACATATTCTCTTATCCGGCACTTCTGATTTTGTACATGAGGATCTGCTTGCTACGACAAACTACATATATGGTGTATTCAGCTCACAAACCGTGATCGGTAATACAACATTTCACAAGCTGAACACGAACTGCCGCAACGGGCTGAACGTAAGTAAAGCCTCGGGGCAAAGGATCATGATCAAAAAGAACGGGACCTATCATATGCTGACGATGGCAGGCCTATATGAGATGGGTTATAACTATTCCAGATGGCTGTATAAATTCGAGGATGATGTGCTGGAGATCGTCAGCTATACGCACCATGATGCCCCTGCCCTGACCCTCGAGATTCATTCCCAGAAGAACCGGAAGTATGATTTTGCCGTATTCAGTGAATTATGTACCGGTCCGGAACCCTATGACGCTCCGTTTCGATATGAGCTTAAGGGGCAGACAGTAACCATCCGTCATTTGGCCGACACCCTCTCGGGCAGCCGCTATCCGGGCCTTCATTTTAATATTACGGCAAAGGAAGCTTTCCGATTACATAACGATGCTTTCTTTTATAAAGAACTCGGAACGCAGAAGGAGCCTTATCTGGTATGGGAATTTAACGGAGTTTCCCAGGTGAATATTATAACCGCCGGTTTTATTTCTGCCGAAGAAGATCCGGTCTTACCGAGTACCTTCCGGGACGAAAAGGCTGCCTTTTTAACATGGCTGAAAGCCGCTCTTCATGGTTTCCGCCTGGAATTACCAGGGAAAGAAAATCTTCTTGAGGAAATAGAGAAAATAAATGATATTGTTTTCTGGTACAGCCACAATGCACGGGTGCATTACCTATCCCCTCACGGCTTAGAGCAATTCGGCGGCGCGGCATGGGGTACCCGGGATGTCTGCCAGGGACCTTTTGAATACTTTTTATGCTTCCAGAACTATCCGGTCCTAAGAAAAATGCTGCTGACGATCTATCAGCATCAGTACCTGGAAAATGGCAACTGGCCGCAATGGTTTATGTTCGACCGTTATTACACCATCCAGCAGCAGGAAAGCCATGGAGATATCATTGTCTGGCCGTTAAAAGCCCTCTCCGATTATATCAATGCTTCCGGCGATTATGAGATCCTGAACGAAAAGCTCGTTTATACCCACATCGAAGGGTATGAATTTACCGGACAGAAGGAAACCCTGATGCAGCATGTCCGCAAACAGATTGCTTATATACAAAACCATTTTATTCCCGGTACCTACCTATCCTGCTACGGCGACGGCGATTGGGATGATACGCTTCAGCCGGCCGACCCCGCTTTACGAAAAAGCATGGTCAGCGGCTGGACCGTAACGTTAACCTATCAGGTTTTCCGGGAATTCGGCGAACGATTAGCTGCTTATGATGCCGAATTAAGCCAGGAATTATTAACTATGGCTGCAGACATCAAAAAGGATTACCACCATTATATCATCAAGGACGGAGTTACCTCCGGATTCATTCAATTTGACGGAGACACCATTAAGTATCTGCTGCACCCGGAGGATAATGCCACCGGACTAAAGTACCGGCTGCTGCCGATGACCCGTTCCTGTATCAGCGAGATGTTTGACCCGCAGGAGGCCGATTCTCATTTTGCCCTGATCAAGGAACACCTCTATCATCCGGACGGAGTACGCCTTATGGACCGGACCTGCACCTATCACGGCGGAGTCAATACCTATTTTAAACGTGCCGAAACAGCGGCAAACTTCGGACGGGAAATCGGTTTACAGTACGTCCATGCGCATATCCGTTTCATCGAAAGCATGGCAAAGCTGGGGAAAGCCGACGAGACTTGGGATAATCTGTTAAAGGTCATCCCGATTAAAATACAGACTAAGGTCCCGAATGCGTCCGCAAGACAAAGCAACTGCTATTTTAGTAGCAGTGACGGTGAATTTGACAACCGCTATGAAGCGATGGCCAATTTTGACCTGTTAAGAGAAGGTAAAATACCGGTGAAAGCAGGTTGGAGAATCTACTCCAGCGGCCCAGGTATCCTGCTAAATCAATTAATCTCCAATGTTCTGGGACTTCGGTTAGAGAAGGATACGGTCATTCTTGACCCGGTACTGCCTAAGAAACTGGATGGCCTGATCTTCCATTATGAAATACATAACATACCGGTTCAGATTATATATGATATTCAAAGCGACGGACCGATCCAGGCGATTTATATAAATGATAAACCCATTCCATTTACAACGAAAGAACAGCCTTACCGGCCCGGCTGTGCCAAATTTAAGACTTCCTATGTAACCGATCATTGCAGCATTCGTATCACAAAGTAAGAAAGGCAATTACATGAATTTACTTCAGGATAAAATCAAACAGCTTTCCCACCCTCCTCTTCCGAAGAGGAAGAAGGGGGAAATTAAGATCCTTGTAGATCAGCTGATGGAGAAATTGACGCTAAGAGAAAAGATCGGGCAGCTTTATCAGGCTGCTCCCGATGATGCTCACATTGAAGGGCTTAGGCAGCGATTCTACCACGGAGGATTATCTCTTATTGAAATATAAAGAGTAAAAAAGGGTACAAAACCGCATAAAATAAAACGAAGGGAAGATACCGCATAGCGGCGAAATGGAGATATTATGACTGTAGAAGAATTACTCGACTTAGAGATGAGAAAATGCTTTGATTTCTTATGGGAAACCAGCAACCATATAAAGGGCAGTAAAGGCTATGGCTTAGCGTTGGACCGCTCCAACAATCCCTCCCTTGCTTCTATCGCATCCGTAGGTTTTGCTCTGACCGGCACAGTGATCGGTGTGAAGCATGGCTTTATTACCTATGAGGAGGGACTGGAAAGGGCAAAAGGAACCCTCTTCACCCTGCTTCATAACATACCGCATTATAAAGGTTTTTTTGTTCACTTTTGTGATATGCAGACCGGCGAACGGTACAACAAAAGCGAATATTCCACCATCGATACCGCCCTCTGCCTAAACGGTATTATTGTCGTGGACGCCTGTTTTGAAGATCCGGAATTGCATGAAATGGCGGAAGCGCTTCTAGATCGCACCGATTATTCCCATTTCATATTTTACCGGGAACAGAAGGCTCTTTTTCGCATGTCCTACAACGATATCCCCGGCGGTGCTTATACGAAAGACAATACCGGCTTCATCAGTGCCTGGGATATGACCGCCGAACAACTGATGATGTATATTCAGGCGGCCGGACAGGATAATATCGACGAAGAGACCGCCAGAAACCTTTATTTGTCCTTTGACCGTCCCTATGGGGAATATAAAGGCATCGGATGCCATTATGCGCCCAGCGGCGTACTGTTTAACTATCAGTATTCCCACTGCTGGTTCAACTTTTCCGAATATAAAGGCTGCGACGGAATTGATTGGGCTTTAAATACCAAGAATGCGACCCTTGCCCAGATCCGCTGGTGTCAGGATCAGTCTCAGATCAAGACCTTCCGGGAGGGCTTATGGGGCGTCAGCGCCTTTGACGGAAAGGACGGCTATATCGTCCATGGCACGGTTCCCTGTGCTAATATGGCACCGCATACCGACGGAACGATCGGGCCCTGTGCCATCAGCGGCTCCCTCCCCTACACCTATGAGGAAAGCACCCGTGCGCTTATGTACCTGTACGAGAACCACCCCTTACTGTGGGGCCCTTATGGGTTCTATGACAGCATGAACAGCGAGCAGAACTGGTATGCGACCACTTATCTTGGTATTGACAAGGGAAGCACCCTTCTAATGATCGACAACGCCTTATACGGTGATGTCTGGGAGTTATATATGAAACATCCCCGCATTCAAAAGGCAATCGCGAAATTAGGTATGATAAGGCAATAATGGATCTTCGTTCACCTGGATTTTCAATGTAAATTCCAGCGGCTGGTTCGGTTCCAAATAATACAGGCATCCATTCTTTCCGGCAATTTCAATATCATCATAAAATCCATTGCTGGGTTCCAGAGCACAATTATAGTCCCCCCGATACCCTCCGGCCGTGATCCAGATACCCAGGTAAGGAAGCTTCACCGGATCGTAGTTTAATATACACTTAAGCTTATGCTTTGGATAATAAAATCCGCACGTTCCGGTGTCCACCCTGCCTTTTGCATAATATTTCATCATTGCATTTGAGTTTGCCGGCGGTACGACAACAGAAGGATAACCGCGCTGCTCATCTGCATTCAAATCCTCCAAAACATTAATAAATTGCTTTACGCTCTCGGGAAACACTAGTACCATATCCTCTTCGTAGCGAAACAGCCCATGAAATGTCCAAATACAGGGAAACGGTTTCTGTTCGGTATTTGTTATCCGGTAATGTAAGGTAACGGCATCCTCCCCCAGTGATGCTTCCTTTTGATAGAGATATGGGAACCTTTTACTATGATAGGACAAGTGGATACTGTCTTTGCGGATAGCATAGGAAAACCGACTACTCCAGATCTCCCCATGATCCGGATAAATCATCACGTTTCCCATATCGTTTATTTTATTCGCATTAATATTCGGAAATGCATCATCCAGCCCGGAGGCATCATATCTGGAAAAATCCGCATCCAGAGAAGGAAGATCATAGCGATCCCTACGATTCTGTGCTGCCAGTTCAATTTTTAGCGGTTTGTAATAGAGGGAAGCCAGTTTGCCGCCAAGCTCCGGTAAGAGAATCACGGAAAGCTTTTCATTTTCCCCTTGAATCCCTTGTAGATTTCTCCAATTGCATTTCTTCCATTCCTCCATGATTCTCCCCCTTTTAACGGCAGCTTTTCTTGTTACTGTTCACACCTGGGCAAAGTCTATCATATGATTTTGTCAAATGTATTCGAATTCGGAGATGCTTTCGCTTAAGCTTCATTACGTAATGGTACATAAGGCTCCAAAATACGGAGCCAAAGTACCAACGAATGCAAATACTCCTTATTCGAATATCATTTGTCGAAATCATAACATGGTATACATGGTGGGTGTGAACAGTAACCTTTTCTATAGCATCTTCCCATATAAAATACACTCCATATGGTTGCTGTCAAATTGTAATGCCTGGTCAAATGCCCGTTTTGCATCCTCACGGTTGCCAAGTCCAAGATTACCAAGACCGATCAAATAATAGCAGTGGGCTTTGTTCCTCTTATCTAAATCATCCTTGAAGATCATAAAATCCGGCAGGGAAACTGCAAAATAATCGATTTTCACCTCATCGAAGATATGCTGCTCCCCATAGTCAAGTAGCTTATAGAATTTTGCATTTGCCGCAATTGGTTTTCCCAGCTTCTTCAACGCCAATCCCTGATATAGGATGCTATCCGCAGGCTGGTCATAATAATACATCATGCCGGCCGGATCATCGGCACCAAGGGAAGCCAATGCATAATATTCCTGTGCCGCCTCTGAATTGCCAAGTGCTTCATAGGCAGAACCAAGATAATAGTTCAAATGATTATCCTTCGTTCCTTCCAGTTTTCCTTCCCCGAGATTTTCCGGATAGGAAAGGGCAGCCCTTAAGTGATGAATTGCAGATGCATACTCCCGGCTCTTAAGCTCTTTCTTAGCAATTTCTAAAAGTGCAATCTTATACTGGGTCGTAATCTTTCCTTCTCCGCCTTCCCATGGATGAAACTTACGGGACATAATGAGATCATATGCTTTCTCATGCTGTCCCGCCTGGTTAAGGAGGGTGATATATTCCACATACATATCATCTCTCTCCTGCAGTGTCTGCGGATATTTCTCACAGAAGCGAAGCCTCTCTTCGGCGGAAGCCCCAAGCTTTTTATAGAGCTGTTCCAGCTCCAGGAACACTCTGGAATCTGCCGGATCAAGAAGAAATGCTTTTTCCATGGCATTCTTCGCTTTCTCTTTCTCATCATACTGATTATAATAAAGCAGAGAAAGGTTACGAAGAACCGTCGGATAGGCAGGATCAAGCGCAGCGCTCTTCTCCCACAGCGCTTTTGCTAACGAATATTGTTTCTTATCATAGTATAGGTTTCCAAGATAGTAGGGTGCCTTCGAATCCTGTGGATTTCTGCGGATCGCATGCTCCAGCACAAGTATATCCTCCAGTTTATTCGGGAAGGTACAGTAAGGAGAACGCTGCATTGCCTCACGAAATGCCTTATCTGCTTCCTCTGAATTTCCTAATTTATCACAATAATATCCTTCGTAATATTTTAGCATCGGTTTCTCTTCCCTGCAGAGCTTTAATATTTCGATTGCCTCCGGATACATTCCCGCCTCCGAATAACCGATGGCAGTCTGAAGAAAGTTTACGGAAAAATTACGCATCAATTGCACGAGAGCTTCCTTCTCTTCCGAAATGGACTGGGCGGATGCCCCGTTCTCTTTTTGAAACAGGATTCTCTCATAGCGGCTCCTGTAGTCAAAGCTGTCAATTACCAAATTCTCCCTGGCGTAGGCTATGGCTTCTTTCCCTCTGCCCAGCTTTCTTAAAACAGACGCTTTTAACCCTCTTGCCTTAATGTTATGACCATTCTTAATTAAGGATTTCTCTACGAATTCCAATGCCTGTGCATAATTCTTCTGCCCCATTGCGATTGCCGCAAGATAGTAATAAGACATCTCCTGCTGTTCACCGGACCAGGCTGCTTTAAAAAATGCATCATAGGCTTCCTTGCTCCTTCCCTGGTAAAACAGGCAGACACCCAGATTATAATAGGGTTCGCTGCTATAAGGATTCGGATTCTTCCAGGTCAATCGCGCAATCGCCTTTCTAAAGTAATTCTCCGCATCCTGAAAGCGTCCCCGTCTTAAAAGCAAGGAACCATAAGCATTATTTATCCGGATATCCCCGGAATCCCGCTTTAATCCTTCTAGATAATATCCATCCGGCTCATAGGTAGCGTGACGATACTGTTCCAGATGCAGCCCGGTCAGATAGAGCTCCTCATTCGTCATGATCTCTGCGGGATCCTTCGCCGGTTTTGCAGGTTCCGGCATCTTCTCAATCTTACTCTCCTCCGGAGTGTAGCTGACCAGCAAATTATCCTCTGCATCATAGACTTCTATCATCAGATCCGTCTCTTTCTCATAAGAAACCGCAAAGGTCTGTTCAAAGATATGATTTGGAGAAATCACGGCTTTCTCCTGTACACATTGGGAACCTTTATTTTTAAGAATAATCTTCGCATCGCTGTATTCCGAGGATGCATAGACGCAGACATAGACCCCCTCCATCCTGGCCTCCATATTTACCACGGCATGGATCGAAGCATTTTTCACCGGGCCAACAGCTTTGTACGGCATAAAATACTGCTGAAAGGTCTTTTCCTCAAATGGCTTCAGCCATGTAAAATCCGGCTGGTTATCCGTATATACCCCCGCCATCAATTCAATATAGGGTCCGTCCTCGTCCGTAAGATTACGATCCCAGGCTCTGCCGAAGTCTCCGCATCCCCAGGTCCACTGTTTTTTACCGGGGGAAATATGATGATCGGCCACGTGAAGGATTCCTGCCTTTTTCCGGTAGTCATAGCCCCCCAGGAAGTCATAGTCGGAATGCTCCGCCATAAAAGAAGTCGGTACCGGAATATTCTTGTACCTGGAAATGTCCACACCCGCGCTGTAATCTTTCTTATAATACACTCCGGTGGCAATCGGGAAACGGGACACATCCCTCTTGCCGTGATCCATTACTGCGTGGACATCCGGCGGGAAAATGGATTGGGTATCCTCATTCACCGCCACCGCAGGATTCGCCCACCACAGAAAGGTCTGCGGAAACGGTGTTCCATTATACAGCTGACCTTTTATCTCAATATAGGCCTTATCCGGATATAAGGTAAACGCCGTTATTACTTCCGTTCCATACATCTGATCCATATCATGAACGAGCAGGGACTTACTCCCGTCCTCATTTTCCCGAATCGTATAATCTGCCGGTGAGAAAGTGGTTGGTCTGTGATGCTGCGGCCAGTTAAATTCAATACCGCCGGAGATCCAGGGACCGGTCAATCCAACCAGCGCCGGCTTAATGACACGGTTATAATAGACGAAATCATAATCATTGGTTTTATCCAATGCCCGGTAAATCCTTCCGCCCAACTCCGGAAGAACCGTGACCCGGATATATTGATTCTCAAAAATTACAGCACGATAGGTTTTATCAACCTTTTCGTCATAGATTTTTTCAATTACCGGATAAGGATAAACCTTCCCGGAGCTCCCCTGGTAAACCCTTTTTTCCGAAAAAATAGGATTCTTGTTTGGCTCTCCCACCTCATATGTAGGGATGACCATATCCTCTTCACAGATTTTTACATCATATAATTCTTTTTCCATATGGATGCCTCCTATTCGCTTTCCCAGTTACTGTTAGTCTCATTATATAATGCCGGAACTGAATTATCATTCCTCAATCTTGCTGCTTAATTGCAAAAAATTGCTCTGTTGCAAAAGATTTTTTAAGCTATAAATCCCATAGAATACTTTGATTTCATTGACCTTGCAAGAATTAATGCTATAATGAGTATATAAATCTTGTCTTTTTATCGTATAGGAAATTGTATCCTATACGATAGAAACGCTCCGCTAAGGAGAAAGGAGATATTACCATTATGTATTCAAACGAAGCCGGCGTCCGCAAAAACTCCGATTATTATATCTACACAGCCAGTGTTCAAGCGAAAAAGGCCTTTTTCTACCCTACTTATGTCGGTTATTTCTATTATGAACCAACTTATTATTTACACCGGAATTCCTATGACAGTTTTCTTATCATGCATGTAAAGAAAGGTAGCTGCTATATCGAAGTCGATAACCATACCCAGTATGTCGAAAAGGATCAGATCGTGTTTCTGGATTGCTATAAGCCGCATACCTATTACACCCATACAGGGTGGGAAGCGGAATGGCTGCATTTTGACGGCCCGACAGCAAGGGAATATTTCCATATGGTCACCTCCATTACCGGCCTGGTTGTCACCTTAAAAGACACTTATATCTTTGAGAAATATTTACACAAGATCTATCTTATGTTTCATGAAAACAAACCCATTAAAGAAGCCCTGGTATCGCAATACATAACGAATATACTGACCGAGTTATTGCTCTCCCGGGAAAATACCGCGGCAGGGTCCAGTAGCTCCAATATTGCAGATGAGATCATTGCCTATATTAATGAACACCTATGCGAAAATATGACCCTGGAGGCATTATCGTCAAGGGCTTCCTTAAGTCCCTATTACTTTACCAGGATGTTCAAAAGCGAAACCGGCTTTACACCCCATGAATATATCATCGCATCCCGGATCAATTCTGCCAAATTCCTATTAAAAAATACGAACAGCTCAGTGAAAGAAATCTGCTTTCGTACCGGCTTTGCAAGCGAAAGTGCCTTTTGCTCCACCTTTAAAAAATGGGAGAAATGTACGCCCAGTGCCTATCGTAATCATGTCGAAAAATAGCCTTTACGATGCAACAGCCTCGGTTCTCTTTTTTATTTACGATAATCAAACCATGCCATAAATGGATTACTTGGAAGCTTCCGTCCGAAAAAAGCCTTGCAGCTCCTCTACCTCCAGCCTTTGATTCGGTTCAAAATCCGCCGAAGTGAAATATTCTAACATCGCCTGTTTCAGATATCTTACCTCGATTTTCTTACATTTTTCCGAATCAAAATTCAAACTGCACACCAAGACCTTCCCTTGTAAAACCTTTGCCTCAAATAAATTAGAGCATTTGTGATTATTAAAAAAGTTTGGTACAAACATGGAAATCGGCCGAAAATCCGCTACGGAATCAAGGTTGATGGAAGCTCCGCTCTCCAATAGCTTTTTCCATTCACTCTCCCCTATTTTATCCGGCTTCGGCAGCAAAAGAATATTTTCCCCATTTTCAAGCCTTTGGATCGCTTTCTCGGTCAAGGTATCATAATAGGGAACTGTATGCATGTTTCCGAAATCTTCTCTATCCACCTTATCCTCATATACCCAGATCTCCCAGTGATTCCATTTTTCAATCTTCTGATTTTTGATTTTCTATAAATACTTCCATCCCTAATCCAACTGAATTGCACCGTGTTTACGAATATGTATCGGATATATGTTATCCGGCTCAACAAATTTAGATATGAATTGAATATAATTAGAAACTTCAGCTTTCGGGATAACACTTAGGATAACCCCGGCAAATCCTCCGCCGTGTACACGGCAGCAGCCATCCCCTATTTTTCTTAAGAAAAATTCGGTTAGTGCCAGTACTAAAGAAACTTTTTGTTCTTTATAATTCTCTACCGAGTAACAGTTTTGCAGCCATTTCCATGATGAATTACCAGATTCCTCTATTAATTTTAACAGTTTCTCTCCGTTTTCTTCTTGAATTGCCTTTATGACTTCCTCGACCCGACGGTTTTCTTCATAAAAATGAAATGCGCGCAAAAGTGCTCTGTCATTTGAAATATTGGCTTCTATCTTTGTAAATCCATCCAAAAAAGCAGATAAATTACTCTCTGAAAGCTGAGACTTATCTAATTCCTGAGCAACTAATTTCATTTCAAACGGAATTTCAGAATATTCGTGGCTTAAATCTGCATGTCCCTTGCCGGTGTTAATAATAATTAATTCGTATCCCATCTGTGAAAAAGTAAAATCAATTTTTTCAAATTTCACATCGTTCGAAAAATCTAGTAAAATGACACCTCCGACTGCGCAAGCCATTTGGTCCATAAGACCGGAAGCCTTATTCCAATATTTATTTTCCGCATTTTGACCTATTTTTGCATAGTCAACATAGCTTAATGCATTATTATTGAAAAAATAATTAATGATCGAGCAGATCAACATTTCAAAGGAAGCAGAGGAACTTACCCCAGCCGCACCGATTACATTTGAGGAAATATATGCATTGAAGCCGGATACCTGAAAGCCAAAATTCCTTGCAGCATTCATCATCCCCGCCACTAATGACAGGGTCCCCTGATTTTGCGGAACTTGATCCAGTGCAGATAGATCTACCGTAATCTCGCCTTCGTATCCCTCACTAATAATAGAAATAATATCCAAATGATTGGGAAATGCCGCCCCAACGGTATCCATGTCAATACTTGCCGCCAGTATTTTTCCCCCATTATGGTCGGTATGATTTCCTATGATTTCCGTTCTTCCCGGTGAAGAGAAAAACTTCATCTGTTCCGACTTAAAATGTACTGTAAAATATCGTGCTAAATCTTCAAATCGTTTTGAACTATTCTGACTTTCCCCATAAACTTTTTCTAGCATCGTCTTACTCGGTAGTTGCATGCTTCCTTCCTCCTAATTCATTTGTATTTCTTGCTTTTAATTGTAATGATACATTTTTTATAAGGGAAACTTGATTTAAGTGCCATAAGTGATTTCAAGTTTTTGATATGAATAGGATCTTATATATATTCATTTGGCTGCCTTACCTGACTTGGCATATTCTCCTTTGAGCCTCAAAGCTTAATAAAAATATCGCAATCAAATGAATTGAATTACATATTCTCAATAAATTCCTCCTGACGCATCCAAACGGTTTCAACATCATAGACAAAATGAGATGTCCAGCTGTAATCGCTGCCATTGGTCCAATCCTTATAACTCTTTATCCTGCCATAGAGACAATTAATATTTTCCTGAGACTTCTCCGCCAGCAAAGCCTCTATTACGGGCATCAGACCATCCGGCTTATGCGGTACATTTTCTAATACCGTCATCAGCCATTTGTGGTATGGGAAAAAAGTTTGATTATCAAGTAATATCAGCCGCGCGCCAAATAAAATCATTTTTGAAACCGACAAATCCAGCAGATATTGATTATTTCTTTTGATTGCCTCTTCACAATACCATTTCCACGCTTCAAACTGAGATAAAAAGCGAATAGTACGCTCCTGTATTCCTGCCATATCATACCGGCTGATGCATTTAAGCATCGTATCCAAACGGCCGGTTCGGTCAAACAGGATTTTTGAATCGCCTAAAGCAAATCTTGTAGGCTCATTTCCCTTATCCGAAACTAAGGACAAATAATCAAGGGATATATATTTTCCATCAAAATACCCGCCTTCATAAAAATCAGCGGCACTTTCCCAATAGGTCATTGCTTGATTCTTCTTATATTGCTCGTAAAGCTCCTGTGAAACAACGATATTAATGTCGACATCGGATTTTGCATCATTGAATCCGTGCGCAATGGAACCGGATAATAGAAGTGCCTCCACTCTATCATCTTTTCTGAATTTGTCTGTAATATAATCAATTGCCTTCTGCTGATGTAGATAGATCATGTACTGCCTCCTCTGTTGAAGTTGAAGCTCTTTGTTCCATACATTGCGGATACTCCGACATGTATGGATTAATCAAAGAAAAAGATATCCTCTATAGGTGCCTGTACTGCTCTGGAAATATCAATCGCCGGCCTTAAACGGGCGATATCTTCCTATTTGTGGAAAGCCCCATAATAAACCGTTTGCGTCAGGTCTTCTCGTTTATTATGGCTTGCACTAGGGGCAGCATCCTTGCTTGGATAACCAAGTAAAAGCAAAGCCACCGGTTCGATATGTTCTGGAATTTGAAAGGTTTCCCTAATGATTTTGGGATCGAAATGACCCACCCATGTGGATCCAATTCCCAGGTTGTATGCTTCCAACATCATATGAGTTGTAACAATACTTGCGTCAATATCTCCGCTGTCTTTCTTGTCAAACGATCGCTTCCAGCTTACATTTTTATCATAACAAACCAATAATGCTAAAGTCTCCTGAAAGCGATATGAAATGCAGGATCCTAATTTTGATAACTCTTCTGCGGTCTTTAGAACCAGAATACGTTGCGGCTGGCGGTTTACTGCTGTCGGAGCCACTCTGCCGGCTTCTAATATTAAATCCACTTTTTCCTCTTCGATCTTACGTGCATCAAATTTTCGTACAGAATATCTGTTTTTTACTAGATCTAAAAAATCCATATGCAGACCCTCCTATTAATTTATTAAAATGATTATTGCCTTACAACAATATATGTCAACCGACGGAATCCGCATTTTCCGAATTTTCATCCTTACCAAGAAGAAATGAAATAGCAAAGCCAACGCAAAAAGTCACCACCGTGACCAAAACACCTGCAATTGAGACGGAAGTAATATTTGCTTTATATAGGATAGCAATCGGTGAACCAAAGATTAATCCTAAGATGGCACAATAAGTTAGCACCGGAACCTTTTCAAATAAAATCTCGATTACCTTTGCCACTAAACCAATTCCCAACAACACGCCAAGACCGAATGGAAATAATACTCCAAATCCATGGAGAAAGGCCGGCATATCCCATTGTAGCAAGGATGAAATAAAATTACTGATGTTACTAATGATGATACCGTAAAATCCACATATCATCATGACCATGGAACCGCTTACGCCAGGTATAATCATCGTAGCCGATGCAATATTTCCCATCAAAAACAATTGAACAACCGTACCGAAATTCACTGCGATATCCGTGGCAGAGCCTTCCCCTCCGCTAAGAAATGCCATACCGGCCACAATGCAGAAAAATACGACAAAGGCTATCATATTTCCGATAGTAAATTTAGCTCCCCTTACATGTTTTACCAGAATTGGTAACCCCCCGATAATCATTCCAATGAATAATCCGCTGGTTTGCATAGGGTAATTACTTAAAAAATATTTAACAATAAAGGATAAAAGCCCGATTCCAATCACTGCACCGATTGCATACGGAAGTAGTGTCAGAATACTTTTCTTAAAATTTTTACGTATTCCGGTAATCGCTTTGATAATTTTATCATATACACCCATGGATACCGCTATCGTACCGCCGCTGACCCCCGGAATTATATTGGCAACACCGATTAATACTCCTTTTAGAAATTCCTTAAAGACATTCATATTCTCTTCTTTAATCCTATGTGCTTATTGAAAAGCAACCGGATTATTTCCCTTTCTCCATTATTATGCTTTTAGATTATTATGCTTTCACTGCTTAATTACTTTCCGAACTAGTTATTATCTTATCGCATAATATTAAATCTGACAAGATCAAATAGCGGGAAGCATCCGGCGCACCGTCTATCTGGAACGCGCTTTCCGAGGAACCACTCAATAGCAAAGAAGGCATTTCACACGCTACTCTGGAATTAGTTAACGTATTGGAACTTATGATCTCCCCATTTTCAAACAATGTAAAGGTCGTCGGGCAACTATACCTCCTTGTGCTCATCAATTAACCTTTTCAGCTCTTCCGCCTGGTGCTCACTTAATTTTCTTCCACCGATAAAAGCCGTTAGAAATTTCGGTAAGGAGCCTCCAAAGGTATCCTCAACAAAACGTATGCTTTGCTTTGCGTAGTATTCATCCATACGGATCAAAGATGACACAACCGCATTTTTATTTTGGAAAATGCCCTTTTCACATAATTTTTTCAATACGGTATAGGTCGTGGACTTTTTCCAGTCCATTTCCTTTTCACATAGCTTTACAAGATCGCCGGAACCAATCGGCTCATTCTGCCAGATCAGCCCTGCAAACTTTTCTTCACTGTCAGTAAGTTTATATGCTTTCATATGATTCCTCCTTGGTCTGTATTGTATCGACCTTATGTTGTAAGTCTATGCCATATAGACCAAACTGTCAATGATGGTTTTCTGATTTATATTGTTTTTTTGCAGAGATAATTCTCGAAAATTGCAGTAAACTGTGGTACAAGAAGATTTTTATTCAAAAATTAGCCATCCACTAAAATTAGGATGGCTAATTTTATATGGAACAGTAGGTGTCCCACCGTTTACCTTACAATTGACTCAAATCAAATTTTTCTTATCAATTTTATATCTGCTTTTTTCTAAATATTAATATAGACAGGACAATTAAAGTCACTGTAATAATTGCAGTAATCCCAATCACATTGTATAAAGAGGATGGACTTACTGTCTTTGTTAGCTAAAAAATATGCCGCTTGAGGCAGTTCACCCCTTCGCGGCATATCAACCGTTTACCAAATTATTAATCAACATCTCATATTGTCTCATTCCCTCTTTCGGATTAAGAAACAATGATGTAATGAATCTACTTAAGCATCTGGTCATTCTGGAAAAAACCGTTCCAAGGGTCATCCCCGGTTATCCTCCCCAATGCATCCTCCATACGGATGCCGTCGGGAGCGACCATGTCAAGCTCATCCCATGCGATCGGCATAGAGACGCGCGCTCCTTTTCTTGCTCTTATCGAATAAGGGGCGATACTGGTAGCACCTCTGCCGTTTCGAATCCAATCGATGAAGATCTTGCCGGAACGCTTCGCCTTTCGGACATTACTTGTATATCGGTCCGGCCACTTCTGCTCCATAACTTCGGCAACTTTTCTTGCAAAATCGTGAAACGTATCCCAGGCCGCGACCGGCTTTAATGGAACGACCACATGGTACCCTTTGCCGCCGCTGGTCTTAAGATAGGAATTCAGGGAAAGCTCGGTGAGAATGCTTTTGATATCCCGTGCACCCTGGCGTACACGGCTTAGCTCCATTCCTTCATCCGGATCCAGATCAAATACCATCACATCGGGCTTTTCAAGCTCATCGACACGGCTTCCCCAAGTATGGAACTCGAGTGTGCCCATCTGTACCTCGGAGATCAGTCCGAAAATGTTCTCAATATAGAAGTAATCTTCCGTTTCTCCGTCGCTGCCGGTAATTGGCATTGTGATAATTTCTTTGCTGCCCGGACCCGGATGCTTCTTATAGAAACAGGTCTGTGATATCCCCTTAGGACAGCGTACAATACTTAAGATTCTGTGACTCAGATAGGGCAGCATGCGCTCCGCAACCTTTTCATAATACCGCACTACATCTGCTTTTGTGATTACGGGGTCACCGAACATCACCTTGTCCGGGTTGGTGATTTTCATTCCTTCGATTATGATACTGTTTGCATTTACTTCCATTGATTTCTCCACTTCGTTATCGGGGGATTGGGACTGCGTCTCCTCCTCTGCCTTTTCCCGTTTTATATCCCTGGGATTCTTGTCTGTCCGCATTCCTTTAAAGCTTGCCTGCCGTAATAGATTTTCTTTGGTCCATTCGGCAAATTTGATTTCCGCAACCAGCCTCGGCTCCAACCACGTAATCGTTTCCTTCGGCCTCGGTTCCGGTGCAATTTTAAAAGCCGGATCCCTTCTCTTTATGTTCTTAAATCTTTCCTCAAGAGCCTCCCTCTCAGACTCGCTCATTCCGGTGCCTGCACGTCCGGTATAGACTAGTTCACCACCTTCATAGACACCAAGGAGAAGGGAACTTACTCCGCTTGTTTTTTTCTCAGAAAGCGTATATCCTCCGATGACAAATTCCTGTCTTTTATCGCATTTGAGCTTGATCCAGTCACCGTTTCTGGTCCCGCTGTAAACGGAATCCGCCTTTTTACCCATGATTCCTTCCATACCAAGCCCGCAGGCCGCGGCAAAACTTTCCTTACCGTTTCCTCTGACATAACGGCTGTAATAGAGGTTCTTAGGGGCATCTTTCATCAAAGCTTTCAACATTTCTTTTCTGATGGTCAAACGTTTCCCCCGAAGATCCGCACCATCCAGCGCAAGAAGATCAAAGACGATATAGGTCAGATTTTTGCCCTTTGGATTTTTCATATAGTTCTGCAGAGCTTGAAAATCCGTCTTGCCCGATGCGTCCGTGATTACCATTTCCCCATCCAGAACCATCGCTCTTCCGGCAGCGAGGTCAATGAGTGAATTGACAACATCAGAAAACCGGCTCACATAATCCTTACCGTTTCTGGTGAGCAGCCGTACATGGCTGCCTTCCACAAATGCAAGGATTCGATAGCCGTCATATTTTAGCTCGTACAACCAGTCCTCACCCTCCGGCACCGTTTTCACCAATTTGGCAAGCTGCACATCAGCGCTGTCAAACGGGTTCCTCATGATTTTTTCCTCTTCCCCTCGTTCGATTTCCGCCATGGTACGTCCGGTTCGGATACTGGTGGTAAATTCGGATATTCCGTCAGCTGTTTTCACGTACTCATCTTTTTCTTTCAGCAGAAGCCAGTTATCCTTCGTCTCACCGGATTTCGCTTTCCAGCGGACCAAAGCCCACTTTCCTTTTAGCCGCCTTCCCTTCAGAACAAACTTCAGCTCGCCTTTTTTGAGCCCCTCTTCCACATTTCCATGTGGCTCCCAGAAGCCTTCATCCCAGAGCATGATCACACCGCCGCCGTATTCTCCTTTGGGAATCGTCCCTTCAAAGTTTCGGTATTCCAGCGGGTGCTCCTCCACCTGTACGGCAAGTCTCTTGTCATGGGTATCATAGGAGGGGCCCTTGGGCACCGCCCAGCTTAGAAGAACCCCCGCCCATTCCAGACGCAGATCATAGTGGTCTCTGCGTGCCATATGGTGTTGGACGACAAATCGCAGATCTTCCTCCGAAGCTTCTGTTGTTCCTTCCGGCTCAAAGGTTTTTTCAAAATTTCGTTTTTGGTTGTACTCATTCAGCTTTTCCGTCATAAAATCACGCCGTTTCCTTGTCTTTCTTTGCTTTCTCGATGCTCGCTTTGAGTGCTTCCATGAGGTCGATCACTTTGCCGGCACTTTCGGGTTCTGCGGCGATGACTTCCTTTCCGGAGATTTTTGTTTCGATCAGTGCGCGGAGCCTCTCCTGATACTCATCCTTATATTTCGCGGGATCAAAGGGTGTATCCATGGAATTGATCAGCATTTTTGCCATATTCAGCTCCTGCTCGGATACTGCAGGCTTTGAGTATGGCTTTTGAAGCTCTTTAATATCGTCCGCATAAAACATCGTGGAAATAAGGATACCATCCTCCCGGGGGATGATCGCCATCAGCGTGTCCTTCGTGCCCAGAACGGTTTTCCCGATTGCTATCTTCTGCTCCGCCATCAGTGCCGAACGGAGCAGTTCGAAGGCTTTCTCACCTCCTGCTTCGGGTGCAGCCTGATAGGTTTTATCGTAATAAACCGGGGAAATCTGATTTAATTGGGCGAAATGTAGAATCTGTATGGATTTTTCTTTTTCCGTCTTGATTTTTTCAATTTCTTCCTCTGTGATAACGACATACTTATCCTTATCGTATTCGAAGCCCTTTACAATGTCTCCCGCAGTAATTTCCTTACCGCAGTGGGCGCAGGTCTTCTTGTATCGGATGCGGCTGTTGTCTTCCTTATGCAGTTGATTGAAATGGATGTCATTGTCCTGCGTGGCTGTGTACATCGCAATCGGAATTGCGACCATGCCGAACGTTATGACCGATTTACGTGAAATCATATGGGAACACCTCCAAGGGTTATTGTTTCCAAGTAAATTATAAGTATTCGGTACACGCTTAGCTTCCAGCAGGTTTCCATGCGGACAATACGAGTGATTGCGGGGATCTCGATGTTACTGTTCACACCCATCATGTATACCATGTTATGATTTCGGCAAATGATATCCGATAAGGAGTATTTGCATTCGTCGGTACTTTG
>ENA-UOOK01002819-UOOK01002819.1-fermentation-metagenome-genome-assembly--contig:-NODE-2819-length-20663-cov-5.441819_pt1 | contig 20663 bp, 17 predicted proteins | sample MGYA00245777_ERZ724023 | MGnify/ENA primary metagenome ERZ724023 (study PRJEB28704, sample SAMN03018312) | fermentation metagenome | biome: anthropogenic terrestrial biome; feature: soil; material...
AAGCTGCGCTATCATCATGATCGTGGTCTTGATTTGTTTGGGAATGTTCTTTCTCCGTAGCGCAGCTTTGCCCGTTAAAGACATCCATTCCCTCAACTGGTTTGATACCAAGCAATTCGTCCGTAATCTGCCGAAGCAAAGTGACATCAGAATCGATAATACATTTATAGATTTTATTGTGGGTATCGCTTTCTCCCAATGGAGGGAGACCGGCCTCGGCCCGGCGATGGGCACGGGCTCTGACCAACTGAGTAATATGGCTGCGAATCAGTTGCTGCACCATAAAGTAAACATCTTTATACAGCCTATTGTGGCTCATTTTTATTATTTTGTAGTGGAAGTTAAAGTCTGCATCTACTAGGCGTTTCAGCGCATCTTCATTGTCCACATCTAAATTATATTTCAGCGCAAGGTCATTGTAATGAATAAGGGCATTATGCAACTCCTCTTTCTCCGCATCGGTGGCCGAGAGTATCGCCAAACGCATACACTCATATTCCAACAGACTGCGCAGTTGCTGCACATCATTATAACGATCCTTGCTTTCATAAAAGACAGATATCTCACTAAGCATCGGCTTGAGGGAAAAGTCCCGCACAAATGATCCCTCACCTACCCGAGTCTCAATAATGCCAAGGGTACTAAGCTTCTGCAGAGCCATACGCACGCTTAAACGATTGACACCGAAGGCATCAGCAAAATCAGACTCTGAAGGAAGTTTGTCTCCTGCTTTCCAGATACCATCCACAATATCCTGCTTGATAGACGCGCAAACCTGATCTACAAGAGAAATGCGACTTATTTTCATTTTTCGCTGAGGAAACCTACCGAGGGATTCTTTTTCCATACTATTCACCTAAAATTATTCAATATTTTATTTTAATTATAACCCTTTTCTAAAAATAATGCACACTTTTTTAATGTCGAATATTTTTCAAAAATTTAGCAATAAAAAAACAGCCACCTTCCGGCTGGAAGATGGCTGCCTACGAAAAAAATATAATCACATTAAAGGCATACCCAAGTTATTTAATAACAACCTTCTTGGCCTTGGCCATGTACTCCTCGCTCATTTCCTGACCAATGCCCGGAAGCTCTGGAATTTCATAGAAACCATTCTTAGGCGCATAGTAGTACTTGCCGGCATTCTTAAACTTGGTCAGCAGATTGGCATTATGCTCCTCGTGAATGACGAAGTTGGGGATAGTAGCCTCCACCTGCAGAGCAGCCGCAGTAGCAATAGGGCCACCGCAGACATGAATCTGCACACCCATATCGTAAACCTGAGCCATATCGCTGATTTTCTTTGTCTCGGTGATTCCACCGGTGTTGCATAGATCAGGCTGGATCACATCGAGAGTACGATCCTCAAAGAACTGACGGAATCCCCAGCGAGTGTAGCTGCGTTCGCCGGTAGCAAGAGGCAGACCACTGCGTTCCTGGATATGTTTGAAGAGCGTGGGATTGCAGGGCATAGTGGGTTCCTCAAAGTACATGATACGATAGGGCTGCAGAGCCTTGCCTAAAATAGAGGCGGTGTTGGTATCCAGCAGAGAATGAATTTCGATAATGATGTCCAGATCATCACCACCAGCCTCACGAGCTGCGGCGATACGTTCTACGGAGCGCTTCAGGTCATGTTCCCTATAGCAACCGCGAATTTGATTGCCTTGGGTAGCAAATACTTCGCCAAAGTCCTTCTTTTCGCAAGGAGCGAAAACAGGGTCGATCTTAACAGCGTCATAGCCCTCGGCCATAGCGTCCTTAACTACATCGTAGTAGTCTTTTGGGTCGTACAGCAAGGTTAGAGAATCATTCTTCTCTATAAGTTTCCGCCAGCCAAACTGAAGCTGGGATGCATAAGCACGAAGTTTGTCGTTAGTCTTACCGCCGAGCAGCTTATAGACAGGCAAATTCAAAGCTTTGCCTTTGATATCCCAGCAGGCAGTGTCGATAGCCGCTATTGCAGAGGTGACGACTACGCCGCCGCCCATGCCCCAAAACGTATGGCGGTGAAGGTGTTCCCAAATCTTTTCGGTATCAAAGGGATCCATACCAATAACCAACTTAGCAAAGTCCTGACACTGACCAAAGGCCGCCTCAGAGCAGTTGCCATAAGCTAAACCAGCCTCACCAGATCCGCTGATTCCTTCGTCTGTGTTGACCTTGATAGTAACAAAACCGCCAATAGCGCCGTCACCAAGGTAACATTCTACACTTGTAATTTTCATGAATAGTTGCTCCTTTCTTTTACTATGGTTGTTTTATGAAAAACTTTTTAAGAGAACTGCTTATTTTGTGGTAGGTGCGTCTTCTTCCCCCGGATCTTTGTCCCACACGGAAGTATGAATTTCGATATTGCCGCGTTTGGCGCGCCAGACTCCAATGGCTGCTGTGACCAGAAGTGCTGCTACATTTGCAATCGCTAAGGCAGGGGTCATGGACAGGCAGGATTTCCAAAATACCACAATGGCTCCGACCAAAGACAAAACGCAGATGGTGTAATAAAAACCGTTGGACACATGAAGACGACATTTACCCCATGCTTCAGGATACTTTTTGGGCAGTCTGATTATCGCTACAAAATTCAGGAAGGCGAAAAAAGAGGTAAAGATCTGTACCATATTAGTGATGACGGTAATGGACAGATTAAAAACAATGGGAATAATACCCAAGATATACATAAAGGCCAGAATGAAAATGCGAGACCCTTTAGCATTCTTTTTCCCAAAAGTGGCAGGAAGCCAACCGTCGTCGCAGGACTGGCCGATCGTGATGGCATTATAAGCAAAACTGGAATTTAAGGTAGATAGCAACGCCATAATGGGCCCGCCGATAATGAAGAAGTAAAACAGCCAGGTGGGGAAAATACGCTGCGCTGCAAAAACCAAAGTGGTTGAATTTCCATATTCACTCACATTCATAACACCAACGCCGGCCATGGCCACGCCCACATAAAGGAGAATTAAAGTGGGGACGGTCATCAGCATGGCTGCGGGAATATCCCGTTTGGCATTTTTGGCATCACGACCATAAGCAATGGTCATGTAATATCCCTGGCAGGAGTACACAAACAGCAAAACAGCGCCGGTGAATCCGCCGGATATCTGGCCCTTGTCAAAGGTAATTCCCCAGCCGTTGATCAGGAAATTGGAATCGGCAAAGTTAAAGATTGGCAGCTTCATTTTGAAAATACCCACAATTGCAAAAAGAAGTAGGGCAGCAATGAGCAGCCACGTCATTAACTTTTGAGCATGTGCCATTATATCCACACCTAACAGGTTCACAATAAAGAAAATGGTTAGCAAAACAACTCCTACAATGATACGGGAAGTTATGCCACCCAAGGCGGGGATAACGTCACCTAGGTATGCAGCGGCCGCGGTGCCGAACAGAGACAATGATAGGCATTGCGTTAGATAGGAAAATGCAAAAATTCCGGAAGTGGTCGGACCGGCAAGTTCACACAGCATAGAATAGTTGCCGCCGCCTAGTCGGAGAGCCGACGAGACAAAAATATAGGGTAAAACCATAATAAAGCCCATGATGATAGCTATTAAGTAGGCAAGCCAAGCAGAATAACCAGTCATTTTGATTGCTGGGACAATAAGAGTGATGACACCTGCACCAATAACCTGCCCGACGGCTAATGCATAGAGTTCTGTTCTTCCGAGAGTTCCAGGCTTTGGTGCTGGCTCTTTAATTACTTTAATTGCCATAGTAAAGACTTCCTCGCTTTCTCTTTAAATTAAACGGTATCCTTATGGTTGCTAGAGAAAATCATCAAAATTTAACAGGCCGAAAATGGCACGCTTCTCATTTAACGGCTAATATTTATCTCCTCCTCTTCGAATTAGAATGACCGACTAGACTAAAAGATCATTCTACTACTTTGTAAAGAATTGCTTTGTCAATTGCCTCCTGCAAGAATTCGTTGCCGATACCGGGCAGATCAGGAACGGTAAAGTACCCGTTCTCAGGCTGAAGATTGTACTTTGTGAGGCCTAGGCAGGTATCCATCCGGTTACAGGTGTGGTGCTCATGAATAACAAAATTAGGGATGGTACACTCCAGGTGCAGTGCCGCATTGGTAGCCAAAGGACTGCCCGCCACATGAACCTGAACACCTACGTCAAAAGCATGCGCCATGTCACAAATCTTTTTTACTTCACTGATGCCGCCGCAATTTCCAATATCAGGCTGGGCCAACTGCAGAAGATTGCGCTTAAAGTAATCCGCATACTGCCAGCGTGAGAAAAGACGTTCGCCATTGGCAATCGGCACACTGATGTATTTGGAAATGTACTCGACCGTTTGAGTAGTAGGAGTATTTGGCTCTTCAAATGCCAAGATATTATACTTTTCGGCCAGTCTGCCCAGTTGTACTGCGCCCAAAGCATCTGGATAGGAGTGGTTTTCCATAATGATATCCACTCCGTCACCGGCAGCTTCCCGGGAAGCCTTCATTCGAGCTTCCACCATCTTGAGCTGAGCGGGCGTGAGGAATCCGGTAGTATCCAAAAAGTTTAAAGGCTTCCCCTCTTCGTCCCGGTCGAAAAAGTCGATCTTGACTGCGTCGAACCCTTCCGCAATGGCCAGCTTCACATTATGAGCATAATCCTCCGGTTTGACGGCCCAGAGGTGCTCACTCACTCCAACCTGACCCCAACCAAACTGTAATTGGCTGGCATAGGTACGGAGTTTATCGCGAACCTTACCCCCCAAAAGCTGATAGACGGGAACATTAAAATATTTGCCCTTGATATCCCACAGTGCAACATCGATGGCAGCTATCCCAGAGAATACCACTGGACCACCATTCTGCCCCCAGAAACTTTTTTTATACAGACTTTCCCAGATAAGTTCAGTCTGCAGCGGGTCCATGCCAATAACAAGTTCCGCTAGGTCACACACCATTCCAAAGGCTGCGGAACCACCTACACCATAAGCCATGCCGGCTTCGCCATCACCACAGATTCCTGCATCGGTGTGAATGCGGCAACCAATCGGACTATTCATTTTGCTGTTCGCAGTAGGAAGGCGAAATACTTCCACCTTAGTAATTTTCATGCATTTGTTCTCCCTCCATTTGTTCATTTGATGAGTTGTTCGCTATGTGATTCAGTGTATCTATTCGTTTATCAAAAGTCAATAGTGCTATGAGATATTTGTATAAAATTTTAATTTTTGTGGCTTGTTTTTGTGTATATTTTCAGTTAAAAAACAAACCACAAAAATCATTCTTTAATTCGTGTCCTTTCCTATTTGCCTAAACATTTTATTTTTATTCTTAAAAAGTACTCTTCCAGCATTTACTCACAGCAGTATAGTGAATCAATCGAAAAAGCATAAAAAAACAGAGCCGTCTAGTTTGACGACTCTGACCATGATGAAAGTATGATTTAGAATCTGGGAAAAATAAACAATATCAATCGTTTTCGATTATCTTTGCACGATACATTCCTTGCTTTTTTAATATATCTGCCACAGTATACGCGTCAATGCCTTCCATACAGATTCTGCGGAATTCACCGGGATAGTCCCGCGAAAAAGTATTCCAAGCAGTTATTAGCTTGTCGGTTTCATGTAACCCATATTTTGTTAGCAAGTCGACATACTTTTCTGGCATCCTCGAATAAATAGAAACCACTTTGTATTTCTGAATAAAAATTTCTTCATGACTTTCGTGAGATGCAATAGCAAATTGAGATAATCCGTCACTTAATAACAGTTGCCCGTATGAAGACATTATTGTATCGATTTGACTTTGCGTTTGCCCATCAAGATACAGTACTTCTTGGTGAACAATTTTTCTAAATCCCATTTTGTTTTCTTCATAAATTGACAGTGGCAATTGCATCACGAAAAACAACGGTTCAGAAAGTGCTTTATAAAAATCAGTGACTAAAGCTGATAGTTTTTCATAGCTAACATTAGCGAAAATGGATTCTCCCTTAAATGTTTGATATTCTTCCAAAATCTTATCAGGGAAAGGAATTGTCACTCCGGGAACAGTTTGGAACATGACCTCCACTTCTTCCATATAAAATAGAAAATACATATTTTTATTGTAACAGCCCAACAAAAGAAGGTCTATCTATTAAGGAAATGTAAAAATAATAGCAGAAGTCATCTAATTTTCGACTTGCATCTTGACTTGCATGTTTTCAAATTTTATCATATGTCTTCGTTAATATAAGCATAATAAGCATAAAAAAGCATAAAGAACCCGCACCGAAAAGCCAATAAATAGCTATCTGATGCGGGTTCTTTATGGTCGGAGTGACAGGATTTGAACCTGCGGCATCCTGCTCCCAAAGCAGGCGCGCTACCAGCTGCGCTACACCCCGAAATTCTGTTATTCAACAGGAAGCTTATTTATTATATAAGAAAACGACTGTAAAAGTCAAGTGACAAAATACAAAAATCATCTATCAGCCCTTGAAAGCGGGCTTTGTTAATGATAAACTAAATATCTAAGCAATTTTATTGGAAAAGGGCTGGGATATGGAAAAAATTAAAAAGCTATGGAAGTTTTTCACTTCCCCTGAAATGCTCTCCTATTTATTCTTTGGCGTCTGCACAACAGTCATTAACATTGTAGTTTTCTGGTTAATGGCCGATATACTGCACTGTGCATGGGAACCCAGCAACCTTTTGGCATGGATTCTCAGTGTTGCTTTTGCTTTTATCACCAATAAACTATTTGTGTTTAAAAGTCGCAAAGCTACTCCCAAAAAGCTTTTATGGGAAATTACAACTTTTGTCGGAGCACGCCTCTTATCTTTAGGTGTCGATATGGGCACCATGTGGCTGCTCCTTGAAGTTTTGCATACTTCTAATCTGAGTGCAAAAATCATCTCGAATATTCTCGTTATTATCATCAATTACGTTCTAAGCAAATTGGTCATTTTTAAGAAAAAATAAAGGGAGAATTATTAAAATGAAAGCAACCGACAAAACGATGGACATGGTCGTATCCTTATGTAAAAATCGTGGCTTTATTTACAGTGGCAGCGAAATTTACGGCGGTCTTTCCAACACATGGGATTACGGCCCTCTTGGCGTTGAATTTAAAAATAATGTTAAAAAAGCATGGATGAAAAAATTTGTTCAGGAAAGCCCCTATAATGTCGGGTTGGACTGCGCTATTTTAATGAATCCGGAAGTCTGGGTCGCAAGCGGTCACGTCGGAGGCTTTTCCGACCCCCTGATGGACTGTAAAGACTGCAAGGCTCGCCATCGCGCCGATAAACTGATTGAAGACTTTACCGGCGAACCGGCAGACGGCTGGAGCAATGAAAAGATGATGAAATTCATCCGTGAAAATCACATCAAATGTCCAAACTGCGGCGGCGAAAATTTCACTGATATCCGTCAGTTCAATCTGATGTTTAAAACTTTTCAGGGCGTTACTGAAGATGCTAAAAACGAAATCTATCTGCGTCCCGAAACTGCACAGGGAATTTTTGTAAACTTCCAGAATGTTCAGCGCACCACCCGCAAGAAGCTGCCTTTTGGCATCTGCCAGATCGGCAAGAGCTTCCGCAACGAAATCACGCCCGGCAACTTCACCTTCCGCACCCGGGAATTCGAGCAGATGGAATGTGAATTTTTCTGCAAACCGGATACCGATCTTGAGTGGTTCCACTACTGGAAAGATTACTGCGAAAACTGGCTGCTCTCTTTGGGGCTTACGAAAGAAAATATACGTCTGCGCGACCATGAAAAAGAAGAACTTTCTTTCTATTCCAAAGCGACAACCGATATCGAATATCTTTTTCCATTCGGGTGGGGGGAACTCTGGGGAATCGCCGATCGTACCGATTATGACTTAGGGCGCCATCAGGAACATTCCGGCAAGGACCTCACCTATTTTGATCAGGAAACCGGTGAGCATTACCTTCCCTATGTTGTAGAACCTTCTCTCGGTGCTGACCGCGTTGCGTTGGCTTTTCTGTGTGATGCCTATGATGAAGAAGTCATTGACGAAACGAAGAAAGACGTGCGTGTCGTTTTACATCTGCATCCGTCTCTTGCTCCATTTAAGGCTGCTGTCCTCCCTCTTTCGAAAAAGCTTTCTGAAAAAGCCCACGAAGTTTATGCGACCCTTTCGAAATCTTTTATGATTGATTTTGACGAAACAGGTTCTATCGGTAAACGTTATCGCCGCCAAGATGAAATCGGCACACCATTTTGCGTCACTTATGATTTTGATTCACAAGAGGACAACTGTGTTACTGTCCGTAACCGTGATACCATGCAGCAGGAACGTATCAAGATTGATGAACTAGTTGCATATCTGACCCCAAAAATAGATTTTTAATCTGAATGGATAATTCCCAGGCCTTTTTGATCTTTTCAAAGAGGCTTTTTTATTTTGATTTGATTTTCTCAATAATTTTGATATAATGAAAATACTTACCCAACTGTCCGACAAAATATTCTATAAAACATCCGACAAAATACAAGGAGGAAACGCCATGTGGGATCGCAGTATTATTAAATCGAATGCTAAACTTGCCCTGAGGGGGCGCTATTGGCTGTGCCTTGGCGCATCACTTGTCTATGCTATTTTAACAGGAAGCTCCTTTTCACAGGGATCATCCGTAAAAACGATGTATCAGATTCCGGATAACTTTAATCCCTATTCTTATTACGGGGGTAGACATGACTTTAAAGATGCTTTTTATAATTTTCTTCACTTTTTCGGGATTAACCATCTTTTGCCCCTAATTTTCATAATTGTGATTCCTCTTCTGCTGCTTTTGATTGCTTACAATATCTTTGTAAGCCCCGCTTTCGAGATCGGCGAAAGTCGCTTTTATGTACATAATCGTTTCGGAGATACGCGCTTTTCTGCAATCTTCAGTGGATTTACCGCCAACTGGCTCAATACCGTTGGTGTTAAACTCATTACCAATCTGATCATCTTCGGATGGACACTTTTGTTTGTGATTCCTGGAATTATTGCCTCTCTTCGCTACAGCATGGTCAACTATATTCTCAGTGATAATCCAAACCTGTCCGGTTCCCGCGCACGGCAAATCAGCAATCAACTCACAATGGGAGAAAAAGGTTCCATTTTCGTGTTTGGACTTTCTTTTATCGGCTGGGTCCTTCTCTGCGGGATGACTTTTGGAATTGGTTTTATCTTTCTGCGGCCTTATACACACGCAAGCTTTGCAGAACTTTATATCTTTTTGAGGGATCGTGCAATTCAAAACGGAATGCTGGACCCTTCGGAGCTTGGTCTGAATGCTCCTCAGAATCCGGTTCCGCCTACTTCTACGAACGCTTATTAATTTTACTGAATTTTTAAAAAGACGTCCCCATACAAAACAAATTGTATGGGGCATCTTTTTTGCAAAAGGGGAAAATCGAATGGAATCTTCATGGAATTTGGAAACCTATTTAGCAAACGGGGTCGAATCAATCGTAAAAGAAATTCTGCGTGCCACGCTGAAAGATCCGAAAGAAAGCCTTTTTATGGCAGCTTTTGCCCATTCCAGCAAAACAGGTACCGCCCGCCGCAAAGAGCTGGAAGCGCAGGGACATCATATTCCGCCCTTTTTGATTGCCAGCATTTCCAGCCAGTGTAACCTGCACTGCAAGGGGTGCTACGCCCGCTCCAATGGAACCTGCACAGAGGATTTGCCTTCCGGCCTTTTGTCGTCGAAAGACTGGCAGCAAATTTTTAAAGAAGCAGAGTCTCTTGGAATCGGATTTATTCTTCTAGCAGGCGGAGAACCTTTTATGCGCCGAGACGTTCTCGAAAAAGCGGGGGGGATTTCTAACATTCTTTTCCCAATCTTCACTAACGGCACTCTGTTGGATGAATCCTTTTTAGCCCTCTTAAAACACTGCCGGAATCTGATTCCCATTTTCAGCATAGAAGGAAAGCAAGAAAAGAACGATCTCCGCCGCGGGGACGGTGTCTATCAAAAAGTCACTGACGCTATGGAAACCATGAAAAAAGAACACCTGCTTTTTGGCGTTTCTGTTACGGTAACAACACAGAATCTTACCGAAGTAACCGGAGACAAATTTCTCCAAGATCTCGAATTCCGCGGCTGCAAAATTATCATTTTCGTCGAATATGTTCCTGTTACTGAAGATTCCAGATTGCTTGCCCCAGGAGAAAATGAGCGCGCCTATCTAAGTTCGAGACTTGCAATGCTGAGAAACAGCGATTTTAGTCCCGTTCTGATTTCCTTTCCGGGCGATGAAAAATCTTCCGGGGGATGCTTAGCTGCAGGAAGAGGATTTTTTCATATTGACCCCCGCGGCGACGTACAACCATGTCCTTTTTCTCCCTACAGCGACCGCAACCTAAAAGGGATTACCCTGTTGCAGGCACTTGAAAGTCAATTTTTTAAAAATTTACGACAGCATGATGTTTTAAAAGACGAACATGCAGGCGGATGTGTTTTGTTTGAACGCCGCAATCAGGTAGAAAAGATCTTGCAGTCAGAACTGCAAAAATAAGAAACAATAAAAAAGACTTTGTCATAAGGAGAAAATTTCTCTTGTGGCAAAGTCTTTTCTATAGGCATTGAAGTTTTATAATTTTAAATGTCATTCTTCTTTTGTTTCATCTTCGGCAAAACCATTCTCTTCTTTTTGAAATTCAGCTGAAAGTAATGCTTTTTCAATCTGTTTTTGTGTAACCCTTTGAAAGAGAACAACGATAACATTGATTACAGCATCCAAGATCAACGAAATATAAGTAAATTTTGCGTGAAAAATCTCATCTCCAAATGGATAATTTAAGGCTGTCATTCCTAATCCAATCGTTACAAAACTCAAAAGCAGAGCAACCCACCAAAAGCGAAATTTCATCTGCAGCAGATTCATAGAATACTGCAGTTTTAAAAGGCTATCTAATAAAATGCAGAACGCCAAAATCTGCAGTATGACGACTGCACCTCTCTCCCCCCTAAGCAGTGCAAAACAACCTAGCATTCCTTCCCCTACTCCGACTGCAAAGCCAAAACGGCCGGGGTCAAGATATTCTTTTTTAAAAAAATACCAAACAATGCTGACTGCACCCATTACAAGAAGAACCATCCCTAAAACAGAGCAGACATTCTGCATGGAAATTTTGCTGTTGCAGAGCAAAATTAAACTTAGGACGATATACGCCGCCGAGATGCAAAGCAGCATCACTCTTGTATTCACAGTTGTAATTTTCCGCATCATAATCTCTCCTTTTTATTTAATTTGTGATTATTATAAGCTTTTTTATGACAAAATGATAGTAAATAGATACAGGAGATTTCATTTCCATTCTAAAAGATATCAGTTGTAATGCCCCTTAAAATGGAGTACAATAAAGAAATCGAAATGGGTTTTATCTCTTGGAGAAAGGATTGGTATTGTGGAATTCAATCGGCAAAATACAAAGCAGCTCATGTTTTTAATTGCTTTTGCAATCGTGCTGTTTCTGGCTCTTATGAATCTCCGCTACGCCTCTGATGTCTTTTGGTGGATTTTCAATATATTTAAGCCTTTTCTTTTAGGTCTTGCGTTTGCTTTCGTCGCTAATGTTCCAATGAAAGCAATCGAGACCCGACTTTTTGCAGGCGTTAACCGAAAATATGCAGACTCCAAAACATGGAAACACATTCGCCGTCCGTTGTGCCTTATCTTGACGATTGTCTTAATTTTAGGATTGATCGTTGCAATCATTTTTCAGGTGATGCCGGAACTTCTGCACACCTTTGAAACGCTCATTGGAAATACGCCTGCGTTCCTTAATCAGCTGCAGATTTGGATTCAGGATCTGGGAAATAGCTTTCCTAAAATCCAACAAGAATTGGGGAAAATTCAAATCGACTGGACCAGTATCAACCGAGTTTTTACTCAGATGGGGCAAAAAGTCGTCTCTTCTTTTTCCGATATTATGGGCTCCACCATTACAGTTGCCACAAATGTTTTCAGCGGAATCTTCACCTTTACCATGGGCTGTATTTTTGCAATCTATACACTGGCTCAAAAAGAAAAACTGCAGCGACAAATCCGGCGTCTTCTTTATGCTTATCTGCCGGAAAAAAAGGTCGACCGCTTTTTGAATCTCTGTCGGCTGACGAACAGCACTTTCTCTCATTTTATTGCAGGCCAATGCACAGAGGCTTGTATTCTGGGCTTTCTGTGCTTTATCGGAATGAATATCTTCCATTTCCCCTATGCTTCTTTAATTTCGGTTTTTGTCGCCTTTATGGCTCTGATTCCAATTTTCGGTTCCTTCTTCAGCGCAGTCATCGGCGGCCTCCTGATCTTAACCGTAGATCCCATTCAGGCAATCTACTATGTAATCTTTTTCCTGATTCTGCAGCAGCTTGAAGGAAACTTCATTTATCCTCACGTCGTTGGAAACAGTGTTGGACTTCCTCCTATTTGGGTATTGCTTGCAGTTACAGTGGGTGGAAACTCAATGGGCCTCGTTGGGATGCTTCTTTCAATTCCTCTTGGCTCCGTTATTTATACGCTCTTACGTAAAAATATTAGCCGTCGTCTCACAATCAGTAAGATTGACCGTAAAAAGGTTCTTTAAACTTTTAAGTCTAAAAAAGGAATCTCCTCTGCAGCTTTTCGAGCATTACAGAGGAGATTCCTTTTTTAGTTCTAGTTCTTACATTTATAAGCCATGCTGAAAATATGTGATGAGGCAAAAGGCCCCTAAAATCACCATAACAGCCGTCGTTCCGATTGCAGCCACTTTCATGGAGTTATCTTTTTTCGATATACATTGCTGATGATAGGAAAAGAAAGGATCCCTTGCATTCGGGAAAATCCATATCTTCCCCTCCTTCTCTATGAGCCTGCCTTTTACAAAAACATTTTGTCCTTCGGGAAGATATCCTTCCGTTACTTTAAACCCTCGAAAATTATCCGGATTTTCGGGCTGATAAGAAAGCTTGTCCTGAAATTTTTGGTAATCAGGAGAATCGATCAAGACCGTTTCAAAGCATACAGGAAGGATCTGTGCATATTTTCCATAACTTTTCAGATCCAAATAAATCCGTTTGCCTGAGGTTTTCTCTTCAAAATAAAGAACATTTTGGCTGGAACGTTCAAAGATCGACTTTTCGATTCCACCTTTTTCCATTGCGTCCGCCCGACTTTCATAATAGATCGCCGAAGTTTTGGAAAGTGGTGTTTCTTCCGCATGGTCACAATAGAGGACGCCCTGCAGACGAACGACCTCGTTCCGTTTAAAATTCGGATGCTCTCCCAACTTTTCGAATATCTCCTGCAAAGTTAAGAATTTTGGAATTCTTCCGAATCTTTCTTCTTCCTGATTCTGTGATTTTCGGTAAATCTTGATTCCAATATAAATGCCAATTAAAATAAACAATACCCCAGAAACAAACAGCATACCACAATCCTCCTGCTTTTAAAATAAAAATCAGCAAGGAGAATCATATCATGACAGTAAGCAAATTGCAACTTTTCGGTCAGTGATTGTCAATCAATTTAAATACAAGCACTGTTATATCATCATCATGACCGTCTACACGACGAGCGACCGCCTCTGCTACAATGGATTCTGCCAATTCCTGCGGCATGCGGTCATCCCAACCGGAAATTTTATCCGCAATCCAGTTAGCTCCTGAGGAAAGTGCTCCATCACTTAAAAGAACAATCAAATCGCCCGCGTCAATCGCTTCATTGATTTTATGGAATTTTGCTTCTTCCAAAATTCCTACCGGCACTCCAGGCGCATCAATGGGAATCACATCTCCCTCGCGGCGCACAAAGCTCATTGGCGCACCTGCTTTATAAAACTCTACTGAACCGGTATAAAGATCAAGGCTCAAAACATCCAGCGTTGCTAGCGATTCATCAACAGATTTTACAACAAGCGCAGAATTGACGATTTTAAGCGCACTGTCAAATCCAATCCCCGCTTTCATCAAATCCGAAAAGACATCGGCAGCCATTGTTCCATCAACAGCTGCACGGCCTCCGGTTCCCATTCCATCGCTTAAAACGGCAATCTCATGGCCCTGCCCGTCTGAAAAATACTGATAGCTATCCCCACAGAGCTTCTGATTATTACACGAATGACGCGCACAGCCTGCCAATACGCGATAGCGAACTCGTTCGCCGAAAACCATCCGCCAGTTGGCACCGATACGCACAATGACCGGCGGATTAAAGCGACGGCTGCAGGTGCGCGAAATCTCCTGCGCAAGCTGTGCTTTATTAACAACTCCCGCGCCGCTGCGTGTTGCCAGTGCTTCTACTTTCATTCGGCCAAACCGATCTACCACGCAATTTACATCTACCGGGGTCAAGTTGAAATCCCGCAGCACTTCCCGAACCGCTCTCGCTGTCTGATAATCACAGCGTTCATAAATTTCCAGATCAGAAGCCATCTCTTCTAAAACAGTTCCAACGGTTGAAAATTGTTGGATCAGAAGGCCGCGCGCAAGATTTTTGCCCGGTAAAGTCGGCATGGTATGCTCTCGCGCACTCTCAAGCTGATCTGCTTCGTCCAATTTATCCCCGACCTGCTCTACCGTATCTGATATTTTTTCCATAGTCTGTGCAGTAAAATCCAATCGAGAAACGATTGACCGCCGCAGTCCATCCGTGCGGGGAGCGTCATCTTTTCTTACAAAGAAACGCAAGAATCTGGCACCGACGCGAGAGGGCAATATCATATAAACGACCGTCGCAATCGCGACTTCATAAATTCCCGCAAAAACAATCGGTGTTGAACCCACCTGCAAAGAGGCAATCACATTTGCCATTACAAAGGCACAAGCTCCTGCGAGCTTTCCCAAAGGCGAAAATAAGCCTGCCATCAAACCTCCAAGCGCATAAGCGCCGGAAAGATAATTTAGTCCGGTTGTAGAAAGCGCAAAAGCCGCTCCCGCTCCAATTCCAGAGACGGCTCCTCCTGCAGCGCCGCCAAACCGTGCTGCATAAAGAATGAACAAAACAGCCAAGATTCTTCCAAGAGAAACCCCTTCCACGGCAACGCCGGAAAGTGCCAGCAATACTGCTCCGGCCGAAAACGCACAGCAGCAAAGGTCCTGCGGCAAAAGGCCGGCAGTAGAAGGCTTATCCCAGAGGACCTCCAAAGTGCGGGCAAAGAAATAGCCCCACGCGCCGCTTAAAAGAGACTCTGCCACAAAAAGAGCTGTGCTCCCTCCAGAAGCCCCATTGACAGCTGCAACACAAAGTCCTGTGCACAGCACCGAAAGCCCTGCGGCTCCCCCCGAAAGCAACGCTTTTTGGCTTGGTTTAACCAAGTCATTCAAAGCCCATCTGAGTGCTCCGCCTGCTAAAAGCGCCGCCAAATAATGTACTGGAACTCTTGCAGTTCCCGGAAGAAGATACCCCAAAAGGGCACCTGCCGTACCTCCCCAAATCAAGGTTCCCGGCGCTGCCGCCGCCAGTGCAACCCCAAACGGGGCATATTCCCCAAATACAGTTGCTTTTGAGCAGAGCAGCCCTAGGGCAAAAAAGGCAATCTGGCCGCACAGATTCCGGAAAAGTGCGTCTTCCTGAGGCTTGTCCGCTGCTCTGCTTTTCGTCGTTGTCATAGAGAGAAAGCCATCCTTTCTTATTCTGCGTTTTTCGGCATTATTTTCGACTCCAAATTTCCCGAAAGACACAGGGATTGTGATATTTCTATTATAAGGAAATCGGGTTTCACAACTTTGTCAGAAACCGCCGGAAAGATGAACTTTTTTCTGGAATCATCGGCCGTTCTGTGATAGAATAAAATTTAAAGTAATCATTAAGATAAAACACACTCTTCAGTTTAAAAGAAAGAAGGCTAATTTATATGGATTATCAATTTGCTGACCGCGTAATGGGGTTAAAGCCCTCTGCTATCCGCGAAATTTTAAAGTATGCAAGCGACCCTAATGTTATTTCTCTTTCTGCTGGAAATCCTGCACCGGAAGCCTTCCCGGTTGTCCCGCTGCGGGAATGCAGTACCGCCATTATGAAAGACCACCCGATCGATGCGCTGCAGTACAGTGTTACCGAAGGTTTACCCGCTTTGCGTGAAGATCTACGCGAGATTTTGAAAAGAGGAAATATCTATCATGAAAACGACGAGCTCATCATCACAAGCGGTGCACAGCAAATTATGGATCTCGTTTCCAAATCTCTTTTAAATGAAGGCGACGTGGTTCTCTGTGAGGAGCCCAGCTTTTTAGGGGCTCTTAACACTTTTCGTTCTTATAATGCCCGTCTGCGCGGAATTCCCCTGCAGAACGACGGTCTTGATCTGATCGAACTTGAAAAAGCGCTAAGAGAAGAAAAACGCGCTAAGTTCCTTTATATTATTCCAAACTTTCAGAATCCTACCGGCATCACCACCAGTTGGGAAAAGCGGAAAGAAATCTACAGGCTCGCGCAGGAGTATGATATTCTTATCATCGAAGACAATCCTTACGGAGAACTTCGGTTTGCCGGTGAACCGATTTCTGCGATCAAAACATTGGACACTGATAACCGTGTTCTTTACTGCGGTACCTTCAGCAAAATCGTTTCTCCCGGCATGCGTGTCGGCTACGCGGTCTGCGGCAATGAGCTGATTCAAAAGATGGTTGTCTGCAAGCAGGGGCAGGATGTCCATACCAACATTTGGAGCCAGATGGTCATTCATCGCTTTCTGACTCATTATGATCTTTCGGAACATCTGACTGCTCTGCGCACGATTTATCGCAATAAATATACCATTGCAGAGGAAGCTTTGGCTCCCTATCAAGAATTGATGCCTTACCGCGCGATTGAAGGTGGGCTTTTTATCTGGTGTACACTGCCGGATTCTATCCCGATGCTTGATTTCTGCGCTGCTGCCGTAAAGGAATGCAAAGTTTGTGCTGTGCCCGGCAACGCATTTTACACCGACGACACCATGCCATGCCAGAGCTTCCGCATTAATTATTCTTCTCCTACCGATGAGGAACTCGCAGAAGGAATTCACCGCCTGGGAGAACTTGCAAAAGGCTGGAAAGATCGCGGCTGATTTTTTCTGATACCATTTTATGAGGAGATAAAAACAAATATGGAGATTACCAATCCTACTACAACGAATTCCGAAACACCTAAGAAGCGCATATTTAGCGCCATTCAGCCCAGCGGAGATATTACACTGGGAAATTATCTTGGGGCACTTAAAAACTGGATCAGCCTACAGGATGAGTTTGACTGCATTTTTGCTTTAGCAGATTTACACACAATTACTGTTCGGCAGGAACCGGCGCAGTTCCGCAAACATGCGTTGGAAGCCTATGCGCTTCTTCTGGCCTGCGGAATTGACGTTAAAAAAAGTCTGTTCTTCCTTCAGAGCCACGTTCCCGCTCATGCACAGCTTGCATGGGTTCTTGACTGCTATACGCAATTTGGAGAGCTTTCCCGCATGACGCAGTTTAAGGATAAATCCAAAAAGCACGCGGACAATATCAACGCCGGACTTTTCACCTATCCGAGTCTGATGGCAGCAGATATTCTGCTCTATCAGGCGGATTTGGTTCCAGTTGGGGCTGACCAAACCCAGCACCTCGAACTGACCCGTAATATTGCGACTCGCTTTAACGGCCTTTACAGCCCCACCTTTAAAATTCCAGAAGGCTATACCATGAAACAAGGCGGCAAAATCATGAGTCTTCAAGATCCCACCAAAAAAATGAGCAAATCCGATGAAAATGTAAATGGCTGTATTTATGTGTTGGATAAACCGGAAGATATCATGCGCAAGTTTAAACGTGCCATCACGGACAGCGAAGCTTGTGTCCACTATGGCGAAGGAAAAGACGGAATTAATAATCTAATGGATATTTACAGCTGTGTCACCGGGAAAAATTATCAGGAAATTGAAGCGGAATTTGACGGTCGCGGTTATGGTGATTTTAAAACAGCCGTCGGAGAAGCAGTTGTAGAGCATCTCCGCCCGATTCAAGAGCGGTATGCGAAATATAGCAAGGACAAAGTCTTTCTACAGTCCTGCTGGAATGAAAGCGCCGAAAAAGCAGCACAGATCGCAAACCGTACCCTCAGCAAAGTAATGCGGAAGGTTGGTTTTCTCCCCCGTGAACTCTAATAAAGAAAATTTATTTTTTAAACTAGATAACTTTAGATAACGATAAAAAAAGCAGTACAGTCTTTTGACTGTACTGCTTTTTGATTCCCGTTGATTGGATCAGGCGCCTTACGAAACCTAAATTCATGAAACAGACGAAGAACCCGTCTGCTTTAATTCCGGATAAGCAAACCCTGCGATCTCCGTTACTGCAAACATCACAGTCTCTCCCTGCCACTTCATATAATTGGGATCAATTTCATAAACGCGCCCTTCTTTTACTGCAGAAAGGCCCTCAAAGATATCCGCATTTTCCAGCTTTTCTTTTAAACCAAATGGGCAGAAAATCACCTGCGGATTTGCTCTCTTGAGAGCCGTTAAGTCCATTTTTCCACCTTCCGAGCCTGCGGCCACATTGGTCACGCCGGCACTTTCCAGAATGGAATTCTGAAACATATCTCCGGTAACAACTGATCCATCAATATCCGAAACATAAATTCCAGTGAGCAGAATATTTTTATTGGGAATAATCCATGCAACAGAATCAATCCCCATCAAAACCTGTTCCGCCATTTTAACTCCCTGCTCATATCCGGTGCGTGCGCCTTTCACTGCGGTTCCAACTTCTGTATAAAGACGGCTGAGATCCGCTCTTCCGTCTGCCGGTAAAAAGCTAAGCAAAACGACTCCCACATCAGAAAAAGCTTTGGTTTGGTCCGGTGTTGGCATCTGATCAGTAAGGGCAAGATCGACGCCCAAATTTTTGAGCTCTTTTGCTTGATCAAGGCTATATACAGGAAGCGAAGACAGCTCATTCTGACTACAATCTTCACTGCGGGCTTTCAAAATGGTTTCATACCGCAGCTTCAGAAGAATATCGGCAATATTCCCCGAAAGCACCGCAACACCGGCAGGTTCCTTTGTAAGATTAACATTCTCTACCTTTACGGGCCAATCGGTTGCTGCAGCGTCGGAAACTATAGATGATGTCTGCGCCTGCCCGCAGCCGGTAACCATCATTAAAAAAAAGGTGATGCAAAGAAATCCTGCAAGCCATCTTTTTTTCATAAAATCCTCTCTTTCTAAAGGTTGTCAGTCATCCAACGATTTTCCCATGCTTAGTTTTGCCTGTGCATCGCGAATATACTGCTGGGCAACTCTGGGAGAGCGGCCTCCATGAATTGTCGCCCAGCGCTCCGCACCGGACTCCAGCAAAGGAATATACTCTTTGAGGTCATGCTGATAAGCAAGCTGATCAACAATTTCCAGAAAGCGCACCTTATCAGGAAGCATAAAGTTAATGGAAAGTCCAAAACGATCTGCAAGAGACAAGCTTTCCTGAATGGTATCGCTTTGGTGCACCTCATCTCCATCACGGTCTGAAAAGCTTTCCCGCAGAAGATGGCGGCGATTGCTGGTGGCATAAATCAGAGAATTATCCGGTCTCACAGCCAATCCTCCCTGCAAAACAGACTTTAGTGCTGCATAGGTGCTGTCCTGCTGTGAAAAAGAAAGGTCATCAATAAAGATAATAAATTTCATCGGGATTTCCGCAATTTGATCCACTAAATACGGAAAATCCATCAAATATTCTTTTGGCATCTCGATCACACGCAGGCCCTGCGGATAAAATTCATTCAAAAGCGCCTTTACGGTAGAAGATTTTCCGGTGCCACGATCACCATAAAGCAGGCAGTTGTTCGCCGGGTAGCCTTTTAAAAACGCGACTGTATTATCAATCGCCATTTGGCGCTGTACTTCATAGCCTTTCAGCTGATTCATTCTCTGCTTGTCCGGATGCGCTACCGGCAAAATCCGCTTATCTCTCCAAATAAAAGCCCGATACCGCGCATACATTCCGCATCCATTTTTCTGATAATACTGAGCCATCTGCTGTGCGCAGGTCTTTGCATCCCCGCGCAGCAGTTCCACCGGTTCTCCCGTTTCCCAACGCGGCAGTGGCGGAAGATCTGCAAAGCCACAGCTCTGCAAAAGATCATCGGGGGTTAAACGGGAAAGATCCAAAATAATTTCGAGATCACGCTCTACAGCTGCCTGCATACAATTGGAAAAATCCACATTTCCGGCAGCTGAAGCCAGCGAAAACGCATTTTCATCGTATAGTGCTGTACTGGTTAGATGCCCGGCAAAGTTTTCACTGCTCTCTCTTTCGCAAAGAACAGCAAAAAATTCTCCCCACGCATTGAGAAAAGTTTCTTTTGTATCAGCCCAAAGCAGACGATAAAGTGCCTTGGGCACAGTTCGATTTAAAATTCCGTGATAAATAGACAGAGAAGCCAGCTCTGCAGCGGCCTGGTTCATTCGATTCATAATATACCTCTTTTTGCAAAATAATAGAAAATCTACTCATTATGTCTATTATTTTACCTGTTGACTGATTTTCAGTCAAGCAAAAACGAGATTTCGCCCTTGACTTTTTTAGGCAAATTCTTTAAAATGAGAAATGCAGATTTTTGCCGGAAACTTTATAATGGGTTTCTAAGTTTATCTGTAATTAAATATGGAAGCGTATCGAAGTGGTCATAACGGGCCTGACTCGAAATCAGGTAGACCGCAAGGTCTCGTGGGTTCGAATCCCACCGCTTCCGCC
>ENA-UOOK01002820-UOOK01002820.1-fermentation-metagenome-genome-assembly--contig:-NODE-2820-length-20662-cov-11.026641_pt1 | contig 20662 bp, 16 predicted proteins | sample MGYA00245777_ERZ724023 | MGnify/ENA primary metagenome ERZ724023 (study PRJEB28704, sample SAMN03018312) | fermentation metagenome | biome: anthropogenic terrestrial biome; feature: soil...
GAGTTCAGACGTGTGCTCTTCCGATCTGAAAAATGAAGATAGTGCTTATTACGGGGCTTTCCGGGGCCGGGAAGACTCATGCGGCCGACTGGTTCGAGGATCAGGGATATTACTGCATCGACAATATGCCGCAGAGTTTGATCAGGAATTTCCTGGAGCTTTCGGCAATGACTACGAAGGAAATAGACAAGGCTGCCTTTGTTGTAGACATCAGGAGCGATGAGTTTTTCAAGGGCATGAAAGATACCCTGGACTACCTTGACAGTCTGCAGAACGTAGACTTTAAAGTTTTGTTCATAGAAGCCTCAGACAGCACTTTGCTTAAGCGTTACAACGAGACCCGGCGCAATCACCCACTGGCTGAAGGCCTGACAAACCGCAGTGTTATTGAGAAAGAAAGAGAGATGCTGTCGGCCTTGAAAGACAGGTCTGACTATATAATCGATACGACCAATCTGAAGGTGGCGGAGTTCAATGCGCAGATGGACAGTATCTTCGCTGAGCAGGGAGATGGCAAGGACATGCTGGCTCTGAATCTGGTTTCATTCGGATATAAGTATGGCATTCCTCAGGAGATGGACATGGTATTCGATATGAGGTTCCTGCCGAATCCGTATTATGTTGAGAGCCTCAAGCACCTGACGGGCCTCGACCGGCCCGTGCGGGAGTATGTGATGAAGTCGGACGAGACCAAGGGCTTCGTCAAGCGGCTGTTCGACCTCATCGACTATATGATTCCGCTCTACTGCAACGAGGGGAAGAGCCAGCTCGTCATCGCCATCGGCTGTACGGGCGGGCACCACCGGTCCGTCACGCTGGCGCAGGTCCTGTACGAGCACCTTCTGGCGCAGAACCTGCGCGCGAGCGTCAACCACCGGGACATCCAGAAAAAATAATCCGGAGGCGGGGGCCGTGTCCTTTTCATCCGAAGCGAAAAACGAGCTGTGCCGGCTTTCGCCGCGGCCCTGCTGCCGCCGGGCGGAATGCTACGGCCTGCTGCTGTTCGGGCGCGGCTTCTCGCCGGCCGGCGTGTCGCTTGCGACCGCGAACCGCGGCGTCGCCCGGCGCGCGGCGCAGTTCGCGGCCGAAGTGACCGGCGCGGTGATGGAGGTCCTGCCCCCGCGGCCGCGCCGGCACGGACCGGGCGTCTACACGGCCCGCGCCGCCGACCCGGCCCAGGCGGGCCGGGTGCTGGCGGCCCTGGGGCACACGGGGCGGGAAGTCAGCCTGCGCATCAACCTCGCCAATCTGGAGAACGAGTGCTGCCGCCGCGCGTTCCTGCGGGGCGCTTTTCTGGCCTGCGGCACGGCGGCCGACCCGGGCCGGGAGTACCACCTGGAATATTCCGTCCCGCACCGCAACCTGGCGAACGACCTTTTCGGCCTGATGCGGGACATCCTCGGCCTGGACCCGGAGCCGCGCGTTTCCCGCCGCGGCGGCGCGTACGTCGTCTACCTGAAGGGGGCGCAGCGCGTGGCGGATTTTCTCACCTACCTCGGCGCGCCGGACGCCGCGATGCGCCTGCTGCAGGTGCGCATGCTCAAGGACCTGCGCAACACCGTTAACCGGCAGACCAATTTCGAGACGGCCAACCTCGGCAAAACGGCCTCCGCCGCGGCCGGGGAGGTCCTCGCGATTCAGAAAATCAAGAGCGCGGGGGGCTTTTCCCTCCTGCCGCGGGAGCTGCGCGCCCTCGCTGCCCTGCGCCTGCACCACCCGGAGCTTTCGCTGCGCGAGCTGGGGCAGCGCCTCTCTCCGCCGCTGAGCCGCTCCGGCGTCCACCACCGCCTGCGGCGCATCCTTGAGATCGCGGAGCGTGTGCCGGGCGGCGCAAACCTGAAAAGGAGCTGACCCTTTTGTTCGTCCATCTTCATGTGCACAGCGAGTACAGCCTGCTGGACGGCGCCTGCCGCATCGACCGGCTGGTGGACACCGCCGCGCAGCGCGGGGCGCCCGCCGTCGCCGTGACCGACCACGGCGTGATGTACGGGGCCGTGGATTTCTACAAGGCCGCCAAGGCGAAGGGCATCAACCCCATCATCGGATGCGAGGTCTACGTCGCGCCGAGGACCCGGTTCGACAAGACCCACGAGCTGGATTCCGAAAACAGGCACCTGGTGCTTCTGTGCGAGAACAACACGGGGTACCAGAACCTGATCGCCATGGTCTCCAAATCCTGGACGGAGGGCTTTTACTCCAAGCCGCGCGTGGACTACGACCTGCTCCGGCAGTACCATGAAGGCCTGATTGCGCTTTCCGCCTGCCTGGCGGGCGAGATACCGCGCTGCCTCCTCGCGGGCGACTACGACGCCGCCAGGGCCGCCTCCCTGCGCTACGACGGCATCTTCGGCCGCGGGAACTTTTACCTGGAGCTGCAGGACCACGGCCTGCGGGAGCAGAAGGCCATCAACCCCTCCATCATCCGCCTCTCCCGCGAGACGGGGATTCCGCTCGTCGTGACGAACGACTGCCATTACATCCGCCCCGAAGACAGCGAAATGCACCGCATCCTGCTCTGCATCCAGACCAACCACACGATTCAGGACAGGGACGCCATGGAGTTCGGCAGCGACCAGTACTATTTCAAGACGGAAGAGGAAATGCGCGCCCTGTTTCCCCAGGTGCCGGAAGCCGCCGACAACACCGTGAAGATTGCGCGGCGCTGCCATGTGGAGTTCGAGTTCGGCAAGACCAAGCTGCCCCGGTTCGACACGCCGAACGGGCAGGACAACGTCGCCTATTTCCGCGAAAAATGCTTCGAGGGGCTGCACCGCCGGTACGGCGAGCACCCGGACGAAAAGATTGTGAAGCGGCTCGAATATGAGCTGGACACCATCCAGAAGATGGGGTACGTGAACTATTACCTGATTGTGCACGACTTTGTGCGCCACGCGAAAGAGGTCGGCATCCCCGTGGGCCCGGGCCGCGGCTCCGGCGCGGGGAGCCTCGCCGCCTACTGCATCGGCATCACCGGCATCGACCCCATCCGGTACAACCTGCTGTTCGAGCGCTTCCTGAACCCGGAGCGCGTGAGCATGCCGGATTTCGACATCGACTTCGCGGACGAGCGCCGGCCCGAAATGATCGACTACGTCGTGCAGAAATACGGCGCGGACCACGTCGCGCAGATTGTGACCTTCGGCACCATGGCCGCGCGCGGCTCCATCCGAGACGTCGGACGCGCGATGGCCATCCCCTACGCCAAGGTGGACGAGATCGCCAAGCTGGTCCCGATGGAGCTGAACATCACGCTGGACCGGGCGCTGGAGGCTTCCGGCGAGCTGAAGCAGCGCTACGATTCCGACCCGCAGGTCCACAGCCTGATTGACATGGCGAAGCAGCTGGAGGGCATGCCGCGCAACGCCTCGACCCACGCGGCGGGCGTCGTCATCACCGACAGGCCGGTCGCGGAATACGTGCCGCTGGCCAAGAACGGCGACTCGGTCGTCACGCAGTACACCATGACCACGCTGGAGGAGCTTGGCCTGCTGAAGATGGACTTCCTCGGCCTGCGGAACCTCTCGGTCATCCGGAACGCGCAGGACATGGTCGCCGCAAAGAAGCCCGGCTTCCGCATCGAAGACATCCCGATGGACGACCGGGCCGTCTACGAGATGCTGAGCGCCGGCGCGACGGACGGGGTGTTTCAGTTTGAATCGGCCGGCATGCGCAGCGTGATCATGCAGCTTCGGCCGGAACACATCGAGGACCTCATAGCGGTGATATCCCTGTACCGCCCGGGACCGATGGAGTCCATCCCGCGCTATATCGAGAACCGGCACAACCCGTCGAAGGTGACCTACCGCCACCCGCTGCTGAAGAATATCCTGAACGTCACCTACGGCTGCATCGTCTACCAGGAGCAGGTCATGCAGATCTTCCGCACGCTGGCGGGGTATTCCCTCGGCCGCGCCGACATCGTCCGCCGCGCCATGAGCAAAAAGAAGCACGACGTGATGGCGCGCGAAAAGGAGATTTTCATCCACGGCCTGGTCAACAAAAAGGGCGAAGTCGAGGTGGAGGGCTGCGTGCGCCGCGGCGTGGACGAGGCCACCGCAGAGGCCATTTACGGCGAAATGGCAAATTTCGCCTCCTACGCCTTCAACAAATCGCACGCGGCGTCCTACGCGGTCGTCAGCTACCAGACGGCGTGGCTCAAGTGCCACTACCCGCGCGAGTACATGGCGGCCCTGCTCTCCAGCGTGCTGGACAACACCAACAAGCTCTCGGCCTATATCGCGGAGTGCCTGCGCCTGGGCATCCGCGTGCTGCCGCCCCAGGTGAACGAGAGCGGCAGCGGCTTCACTGTCTCGGGGAAAGACATCCGATTCGGTCTGCTCGCCGTGCGGAACCTCGGCCGGGGATTCATCGACTCGCTGGTCGCCGAACGGGAGAAGGGCGGCAGGTTCACGGGGTTCTTCGACTTCTGCAGGCGGATGTACGGCGGCCTGAACCGCCGCGCGCTCGAAAGCCTCGTCAAGAGCGGCGCGCTGGACGGCCTGGGGCTGAACCGGCGGCAGATGCTCTCTGGCGTCGACTCGGTGCTGGACTATCTGGACGAGGACCGCAAGCAGAACGTGGAGGGGCAGATCGGTTTTTTCGACAACGACTCCGGCCCCGGGCGCGGGGAATTCCGCATCGGCCCCATGCCAGACCTTTCCCCCGCGGACAAGCTCGGCATGGAGAAGGAAGTCACCGGCATGTACCTTTCCGGCCACCCGATGGCGGCCTATGCGGGGATGTACGGCGCGCTGCACGCCGTGCGCCTCGGCGAACTCGCCGAGGCGAAGGAGGGGAACAGCCGCTGGCGCGACGGCGACACCGTCACGGTGCTGGGCATCATCCAGAAAGTGCGGCTCAAGGTCACCAAGAGCAACAGCACCATGGCGTTCGTCACGCTGGAAGACCTGTACGGCTCTATCCAGATGCTCGTGTTCCCCAGCACGCTCACGGAATACGCGGCCCTGATTGCGGAGGGCAAAATCGTGAAGGTCGAGGCGCGCCTCAGCATCCGCGAGGACCGGGACCCCGAGCTGGTCTGCCAGGACATCGCCGAGGCGCCGTCCCCGCGCGGCGAAAAGACGGGCGCCGCCCGCAGGCGCTCCCACCGGCGGCCGGGCCTGTACCTCAAGGTCCCCGGCGCGGACAGCCCCCTGTACCGCAAGGCCTGCAAATACCTGGCGGTTTTCGACGGCCCCACGCCGCTTTACATCTATTTCTGCGACAAAAAAAAGCTGATGCTCGCGCCGGTCTCCATGCGCGTCAGCGTGAACGACGTGCTGGTCCAGGAACTGAAAAAGCTGCTGGGGGAGCGGAATGTGGCCGTAGTTGACAATTTGCAACAATAATCTATATAAGAGGTAAGAAAATCCATATTCCGCCCTTGGCTTTTTCCTGCTTTTTCGCTTATAATAGAGAGAGTTCCAGTTTTGTTTTGGCTTAAAAAATGCAGATCCTGCCGGTTCGCAGGCGGGAAGTTCGACAAGCGTACAGGAGGGTACTCATTATGGCTACAAAAGCAATTGCCGTTTTGACGAGCGGCGGCGACGCGCCGGGCATGAACGCTGCCGTGCGCGCCGTGACCCGCGCCGGCCTTTCCTATGGGATGCGCGTGATTGGCGTCCAGCGGGGATTCAACGGCCTGCTCAACGGTGAAATCGTCGAAATGAATCTGCGCACGGTATCCGACATCATCCACCACGGCGGGACGATTCTCTACACCGCGCGCAGCCCCGAGTTCAACACGCCGGCCGGCGTGCAACAAGCGGCGGCCAACTGCCGCAGGCTCGGCATTGGCGGTGTCGTGGCCATCGGCGGCGACGGTTCGTTCCGCGGCGCGAGGGACCTGACGGACAAGGGAATCCCCTGCGTCGGCATTCCGGGCACCATCGACAACGACATTGCGTCGAGCGAATACACCATCGGGTTCGACACCGCCGTCAACACGGCCGTCGAGATGATCGACCGCCTGCGCGACACCATGGAGTCCCACGACCGGTGCAGCGTGGTGCAGGTGATGGGCCGGCGGTGCGGCGACATCGCGCTGCAGACGGGCATTGCCGTCGGCGCGACCAGCATCCTCGTCCCGGAAGTGCCGTACGACTTTCAGAAAGACATCGTGGACCGGATGCGCTTTACCCAGAAGACCGGCAAGAAGCACTTCATCATCGTCGTCGCCGAAGGCGTGGGCGGCGTCGACAAGCTGGCGAAGGATATCGAGGAAGCGACCGGCATCGAGACCCGGGCGACCGTCCTCGGCCATGTGCAGCGCGGCGGCTCGCCGACCCAGCGCGACCGCGTCGTCGGCAGCGAGATGGGCTGCACCGCCGCGACGCTGCTGTACCATGGCAAGGGCAACCGTGTGGTTGTGATGCGCGGCGGCAAAATCGTGGACCTCGACATCACCGAGGCGCTGAACATGAAGCGCACGTTCAACAAGCCCCTGTACGACATCGCGCTCAGAATCTCCATCTGAATTTTCCGTCCTTTTATTTCAGACGGGTTGACAATCGGGCCGAAAGGGCATATACTGTTTCATAATCAAACCGGTGAGTAAGAGGAGTACTCCGGGTTCGGCACAGGAAGCAGAGAGCCGCAGGCGGTGGAATTGCGGCACAGTGCCCCGGACGAATGGGCTTACGAGGGCGGGGTGAACGGCGCTTCGGCGCCCGGTAGCCTCCGACGGGAACTTCGCCCGTTATCAAGGAAGCGCGCATGCCCGTAGGGGACGTGCGCGGAACGAGCGGGCGTTTTCGCCAATTTGGGTGGTACCGCAGGAAGCTATGCTCCTGTCCCTGAAAATTCAGGGACAGGAGTTTTTTTATTGATAATTATTGATATTTGTCAGGAGGGGAAAATCATGAGAAAATCCATTCAGAAAAAACTGACCGTCTGCCTCTGCGCGCTTCTTTCGGCGGCCGTGTCGGCCTGCGCGGCCGCGCCCGCCGCGTCCGGGAGCTCCGGGCAGGCGTCCGCCGCGCAGGCCGGGGAGAAGAAAGCGACCATCGGCGTGATTCAGTACGCGACGCACCCGTCGCTCGACAACTGCTACAAGGGCTTTCTCGAGGGCCTCAAGGCCGGCGGCTTTGAAGAGGGCAAAAACCTTAAAATCGACTTTCAGAACGCTCAGGCGGACAATGCCAATTCCGACCTGATGGCGAAGAACATGGTCTCGAAAAAATACGACATGCTCGCGGCGATTGCGACGCCCGCGGCGATGTCCGCCTACGGCGCTGCGAAGGACACGCAGATCCCCGTGGTGTTCGTCGCCGTTTCGGATCCCGTCGCCGCCGAGCTGGTCCAGTCCCTCGAGAAGCCCGGCCTGAACTGCACCGGTTCCTCGGACGTTCTGCCGCTGGAAGCCCAGCTCAAGATGATCCGCGCATTCCTTCCGAAGGCCAAGAAAATCGGCGTGCTCTACACCACGAGCGAAGTCAACTCGGTCTCCACGCTCAAACGGTTCCGCTCGCTCGCGCCGAAATACGGCTTCTCGGTAGAGGCCGTCGGCATCAACAATTCTTCGGAAGTCGCCTCGGGCGCAGCCTCGCTGGTTGCCAAAAAGGTGGACTGCGTGAACAACTTCACAGACAACAACGTCGTCAACAACCTGAGCACCCTGCTGCAGGCCACGGACGGCGCCAAAATCCCCGTTTTCGGCTCTGAAATCGAGCAGGTCAAAAACGGATGCCTCGCGTCCGAAAGCATCGACTACGTCGCCCTCGGCGAAAAGACGGGGGAGATGGCCGCCAAGATTCTGAAAGGCGAGGCGAAGGCCCCTGAAACGCCCGTCTATACGGTGCGGGAAGGCAAGCCCGCCTACAGCAAGGCCGTCCTGCAGAAACTGGGGCTGACCCTTCCCTCCGGCTTTTCGGACGCCGAGGCCGTCGGCTGAATCCGGGGCGGAACCGAAACAAGCGAAAAGGAAGCGGAACTCTTTATGGATATTCTGTTCGGGCTGGCGGCCAACATCCTGCAGGAGGGCTTTGTGTACGCCATCATGGCCATCGGCGTCTTTGTAACCTACCGCGTGCTCAATTTTCCGGACCTTTCGGTGGACGGCACGTTTCCGCTCGGCGCGTGCGTGACCGGGGCCCTGATTCTCGGCGGGGCGGACCCGTGGGCCGCGTGCCTGGTCTCGTTCCTGTGCGGCGCGGCGGCCGGATGCGTGACGGGGCTGCTGCACGTGCGGCTGCACATCACGGACCTGCTTTCCGGCATCCTGGTGATGACGGGCCTGACCAGCATCAACCTGGTCGTGACCGGGGGGTCCTCCATGCTGGCCTACTACAGCCGGCCGACCGTCTTTTCGGCCGGACCCGCCGCGCTGATTCCCGCCTCCGCGCGCGTCTGGCGCGTGCTCGCCGTGGCGTTCGCCTTCTGCATCCTGATTAAGCTGGCCGTCGACTGGTACCTGCGGACGAAGTCCGGCCTGCTGCTGCGCGCGGCCGGCGACAACCCGCAGTACGTCGTTTCCCTCGGCCGCGACCCGGGCATGCAGAAAATCCTCGGCCTGACGCTCGGCAACGGCCTGACGGCCCTCTCCGGCTCGGTGCTGAGCCAGCAGGCCGGCTCGGCCAACGTGTGGAGCGGCACGGGCATGGTCGTGATGGGGCTCGCCTCGGTCATCATCGGCACCAGCCTGTTCGGGCGGGTGAAGATCATGCGGGCGACGACCGCTGTGGTCCTCGGCACCGTCGTCTACAAAACGTGTCTGGTGGTCGCCATGCAGCTCGGTCTTCCGGCCAACTACCTCAAGCTGCTGATGGCGGTTCTGCTCACCGTGGCGCTGGTCGCGAACCGCGCCGCCCCGTTCCGCGGAAAGGGGGAAAAGCGCGATGCCGTCTCTTCAGACCTCTGAGCCCGCGCGCGGGTTCGCCGCGGAGCTGCGCCATATCGACAAGACCTTCGGCGCCGGGACCGCCGAAGAAGTGCCGCTGTTCCGGGACTTCAGCTTTGCGATGGAGAAGGGGAGCTCCGTCTCCGTGGTGGGCAGCAACGGTTCCGGCAAGACCACCCTGCTGAACATCCTGTGCGGCAGCGTCCGGCCCGACGCCGGCGAAGTGCTGCTCGACGGCGCAAGGATCGACCGCCTGGCGGAATTCCGGCGCTCCCGCCTTCTGGGGCGTGTGTTTCAGGACCCGGCCGCCGGCACCTGCCCGCGCCTGACCGTGCTGGAGAACCTGTCTCTGGCGGAAAACAAGGGCAGGCGGTTCGGCCTTTCGCGCGGCGTTTCCAGAAAGCGCGCCGGCTTCTGGCGCGCGCAGCTGGAGCAGCTCCACCTCGGTCTGGAGGACAGGCTGGACGTCCCCGTCGGCAGCCTTTCCGGCGGGCAGAGGCAGGCGCTGGCGCTGCTGATCTGCACCATGGCGCCCATCAAGCTGCTGATTCTCGACGAGCACACGGCGGCTCTTGACCCGAAATCGAGCGAGAACGTGATGGAGCTGACCGAGCGCTTCGTCCGCGAGAAGGGAATCCCCGTGCTGATGGTCACGCACAACCTGAAATACGCCGCCGCTTTCGGCGACCGGCTGATTATGATGCACCGCGGGAAAATCGTCTTCGACGTTTCCGGCGCGCAGAAAAAGACGCTCGGCATCCGCGAGCTGACCGACCGGTTCGACGAAATCAGCATCGAGGACGGGAACTCCGTCTGACGGCCGGATTCCGCTTTCCCCATGGCATTTTTCCCCGAGCCGCTCCCGGCCCGGGGTTTTCTTCTGCGGCGGGAAGGCCCCGCGCGGCGGAAAAACGCGCTTTGCGGTTGACAAAAAAAATCGGGCATCCTACAATGAAGAGGTACCCGAAAAAATAGAATGATTCAGGAAAGAATGGATGGATTGATGGAAAAAGAAAACGGTCCCGCCCGCAGAAGACCGGCCAGCCTGATTGCCAAACCGAACCCGCACAGCCGGGTCGGCCGGGTCGTCGGCGTGGTCAGCGGAAAGGGCGGTGTGGGCAAAAGTCTGGTGACCGCCCTGCTGGCGGTGCTGCTCCGGCGGCGCGGGCTGGGCACCGGGGTGCTGGACGCCGACATCACGGGCCCGTCCATCCCGAAGATGTTCGGTCTGCACGAAAAGGCGGTGGGAAACAGCGAGGGCATTTTCCCCGCCAAGACCGCGGCGGGGATACAGATCATCTCCTCCAACCTGTTGCTGGCCGACGAAAGCACGCCCGTGGTCTGGCGCGGTCCGCTGGTTTCGGGGATGGTGCGCCAGTTCTGGACGGACGTCATCTGGAAGGACGTGGACTGCCTTCTCGTCGATATGCCGCCGGGCACGGGCGACGTGCCGCTCACGGTGTTCCAGTCGCTTCCGATCGACGGAATCGTCGTCGTCACCTCGCCGCAGGGGCTGGTTTCGATGATTGTCTCCAAGGCGGTCAACATGGCGAAGATGATGGGCGTCCCCATCGTCGGAATCGTGGAGAACATGAGCTATGCCGTCTGCCCGCACTGCGGTGAGAAAATCCGCGTTTTCGGCGACAGCCACGCCGAGGAGACCGCCCGCCGCTACGGGCTGCGCCTTCTCGACCGGGTCCCGCTCGACCCCGGGGTTGCGGAAAAATGCGACGCGGGCCGTGTCGAAGAAATCGAGGCGCCGTGGCTGAAGCAGACCGCCGAAGCCGTGGCCCGGCTGAAAAAGCGGGAGCGCAGGCAGCCGTGAAAAAGCCGGAACGGCGCGGTTCCCGCCCTGTTCCGGCTTTTTCGTATGGACATGACGGCCGGGCGAAATGTTCTTGCCGCCGCCTGCAAAAGATGACAGACTGCACACAGCGAAAAAACGGGGGGATTTTATGAGAAAACCCGGCCGGCTTGCGGCCGCTCTCGCCGCCGCCCTGCTTGTGGCCGCTTGCGGCTGCGGCCGCGCAGCTTCGCCGGCGGAGGCGGCTTCCGGCTCCGCGCCGTCTTCCCGCGCGGAGCAGAAATCGTCCGTCCCGGCGTCCCGGGCGCCCGTTTCCCAAAAACTCCCGGCGGCTTCTTCGGCCGCGCAGGCCGACCCCGCCGTGCTGGACGACGCGGTGTTCGTCGGCGATTCGGTTACACTGAAGCTGAAGAACTATGTGACGCTCCGGCGCAGGGCGGACTCTTCGTTCTTCGGCAGGGCCAAATTCCTCGTCGCGGGCAACATGGGCAGCGGCAACGCCCTGGCACCGCTCGGCGAAAATTCCATCCACCCGCCCTACAACGGCAAAAAGGCCCTGCTGGAAGACAGCGCGGCCCAAATGGGGGCCAAAAAAATCTTCCTCATGCTCGGCGTCAACGACATCGCGCCCTATGGGGCGGCCCGCGCGGCGGCGAATCTGGAAAAGCTGTGCCTGCGGTTTCTGGAGAAGCGGCCCGATGCGCGGATTATCCTTCAGTCCGCGACGCCGATGCTGAAGAGCAAGCAATTGAAAAAGCTGAACAACGAAAGTATTTCCCAGTACAACGGCCGCCTGCGCGAAATTTGCCGGAAGCGCGGCTGGGATTACCTGGACGTCGCCTCCGTCCTGGCCGGAAAGGACGGGGCGCTGAAGCCGGAGTACTGCAGCGACCCGGAGAGCCTGGGCCTGCATTTCACTGACGAAGCCTGCAGAATCTGGATTCGCTACATCCTGACCCATATCAAAACCTGACGGGGGGGCAAAATATGAAAAAGGCAACCGCCCTGCTGGTCCTCGCAGCGCTGCTGTTTCTGGCCGCCTGCTCGAAACCGGGCGCGAAAAGCGCCGACCTCGCGCAGGTCCTCTCACAGATGAAGGGCGCCGCCCGGAATTCCGAGATGATGGACCTGACCGGCGACGACCTGATGCCGAATTACGGCATCGACCCGGCCGATACCCGCCAGTTCGCCGCCTGTGTGGACTCGACCGGCACGAAAGGGGACGAGATCGTCCTGATGCAGGGGAAAGACGGCGCGGCGGCGGACCGCATCCGGCAGAAGCTGGACCTGCGCTATAAACAGAAACAGGCGGAGATGAAGGATTACCTGCCGGAGGAGTACGCGGTGCTCAAGCAGTGCCGGGTCCGGCAGGACGGGGAGTATGTCTGCCTGATTGTTTCCCCGCGGCACGAGGCCCTCGAGAAAATCTATGCGGACGCACTCGGTCTGTGAAGGACGGAGGGGTCAGCCGCCGGAGAAGACGAATCTTTCGACCGCGGCGGCGACCCCGTCCTCGTCGTTCGAGGCCGTGACGAAATCCGCCGCCTGCCGGGCGGCCGGCTCGGCGTTCGCCATCGCGACCCCGAAGCCCGCAAACCGCAGCATGGTGACGTCGTTGTCCGCATCGCCGAACGCCATGACCTGCGCGGGCGCTACGCCCAGCTTCCGGCACAGGTGCCGGAGGGCTTTGCCCTTGCTGCAGGAGGCCGCGTTGATTTCAAGGTTGACGAACCCCGAGCTTGTGACCGTGTACGGGCGCATCCCCTTCAGGCGCTTTAGGATTTCCGGCCGCAGTGCCGGCGGGAGAAAGGGGACGTTGATTTTTTCGACGGAAAGGCCGCGGGCGGCGAGGTAGCCGGGCAGGTCTTCGACGAACTGCTGCGAGCGCAGGATGAACCGGAGAATCCGGTCCGGCAGGGGGAACCGCCGAAGCAGCCGGAACTCTTTCCGGTCAGAATAAGAGACGCCCCCGCAGTACGCCTCCACCATCAGGCCGTAGGACGCAAAAAGGCGGATGATGAAGTCGGCGTCCCGGGTCGGCATCGGGTTTGTGTAGAGGGCGGAAGAGTCTTTGAGGTCCCACAGCGAGCCGCCGTTGGCAGTGACGGCGTACCGCACGCCGGGGATGGAGCGGACCGGCTCCGGCAGCATCTTGACGACCCGGCCCGTCGCTGGGACCACCAGCGCGCCCCGCGCGGCGGCTTTTTTCAAAACATCCCGCGTCCGCCCCGAAACGGTGCCGTCCGACCGCAGGACGGTGCCGTCCATGTCCAGCGCCAGCAGCCTGATGTTCATCGGCCGCCTTCCGCGCGGTTCATCCGGTCTGCGAACGCGGCGATCTTCTCTTCGGAAAAAGCGATGAAGTCGCTTTTTCCGTCGGGGGCGGCGATCCCGTGCGACCGGGCGTAAAACCCGGCGATGATTTTTGAGGCGAAGCGCTCCGCCGGGTTCATCGCCGTAAAATAAAAAGCGCCGCCCAGCGCCGCGCCGGCGGCCAGCCGGCGCACGATTTCCGGCGGAAAATTGCGCTCCAGATAGGCGCGCAGGCTTTTTTCATCGTCCGAAAGGCAGGAGAAGAAAATCCCCATCGGCTTTTTCAGCAGCTCGCTTTGGTAGGTCCTGCAGTACCGCCTCGCCGCTTTCTGCACGGCGCCGCCGTAGACGGAGCAGCCCAGAATCACTTTGCCGTAGGGCGCGGGGTCCGCGGCCGGGTTCCGCTTTAAGTCCACAACGTCGACGGGGCCGGCCGTGAGCGCCGCAATTTTGCGGGCGCATTCCGCCGCCGCGCCGTGTGTGGTGGTGTAGGCAATCAGAGTTTTCATTTTTTCTCCTTTATGTTTTGGGGACCGGATTTTCAGCAAAATCTGTCACTCATAATCCGCCCGGGACCGGATATGCTGTGAACAGGCAGGAAAAGTCCCCGGATTGGAAAGACGCATCGTAACCCGGGCGCTCTTTCTGTTAGGGCAGGCTGACAGCCTGCCCGGACTTTTTTTATCCCCATACGCCGCGCAGCGCGGGAAAAATCCATTTTTTTCATTTTATCCCCGGCGGGCGCCGATGTCAAGCCGGGCTGGCGGCGCGCCCGGTTTTACTTTTTTATACCGGCATGCTATACTAAAAAATGTATGCCGCGGGGCGGCCCGTGCGGCGTGATTCTGGCATAAAAGAGGTTGGGTTCATTGAAAAAAGGGATTCTCTCCATCGTCCCGGCAGTGTTCTTCTTCAGCGCCGTCCAGCTCGCGCTTCTGCGGTTTCTCATCGGCGGGCTGATTCTGCTCCCGCCCGCGGCCCGGGAAATCCGGAGGGAAAAAGGCGCTTTTCGGCGCAACGGCGTCCCCGGCGGGGCGGAGCGATGACGCCGCCCGTCGAAATCCGGCGCTCCCGGCGGCGGACAGTCTCCCTTTCCATCACCGACGACCTCCGCGTTCTGCTCAAGGTGCCGCTTGGCGTGACGGACGCGGAAGCCGCCGGGTTCCTCCAAAGGCACCGCCGATGGATTGAGAAGCATCTGCGTCTGTGCCGGGAGCGGCAAGCAAGGGCGCCGTCCTTCTCGCCGGAGCAGGTTGCGGCGCTCAAGGAACGGGCCGCACGCTTCGCCGCCGAACGGGTGCCGCGGTACGCGGCGGAAATGGGCGTCGCGCCGGCCGGCGTGAAAATCACCTCCGCCGTGACGCGCTGGGGCTCCTGCAGCGGAAAGAACCGGCTCTGTTTTTCGTACCGCATCGCCCTTCTCCCGCCGGAGGCCGCGGAGTATGTGGTCGTGCACGAGCTTGCGCATATCCGGGTGAAGAACCACGGCCCGGGATTTTACGCGGAGGTGGCCCGCTATTTGCCGGACTACCGCCGCCGGATTGCGCTCCTGAAGCGGGCGCAGCGGGAACTTGGGCTGTGAGGGCATAAAAACGGACCCCGCGGAATGTTCCGCGGGGCCCGATGGACAAAGTGGGATAAAAATCAGGAAACCTTGCTCTTCTGCTCGACCTTTTCCCTGATTCTCGCTTTTTCTTCCGCTTCTTTTTTCTCTTTGAGTGCGGAGCGCTCCTTGGCGGCGCTGTGGTCCCAGAGCTCCTTCGAGACCTTCGCCCAGTCTTTTGCGGCGGGCACGCATTTTGCCGTCAGGGAATCGACGTCTTCCGGATGGACCAGGTCGGTCGATTTCGCCCCGGATTTCTTGACCATCTGAGCCAGACGGCCGGGGTTGTCAAGCAGCGGGCACGGGCGAAGCTGGTTGCTGTTGAACGGCTGGTTGCGGCGGTACTGCATGAACAGCGGGGAGCGGTACGCCTCCAGCAGAGTTTTGTCTTTGATGTTGCTGTCCGCGTAGTGGATGAACGCGCACGGCTCGATGTCGCCGTTCGCGTTGATATGCAGGTAGCAGCGGCCGCCCGCGATGCAGCCGTTCACATACTCGCCGTCGTTCCAGAAGTCCATGGTGAAAATCGGCTTCGTCCCGCGGAACTTGCGGATCTGGTCGTACATGAACTTGCGCTGGTCTGCGGTCGCAATCAGGTCTGTCACGGCGTCTACCCCTATGGGCATATATGTGAACATCCATGCGAACTTGCAGCCCTGGTCAATCAGAAAATCGAAATACTCGTCGCTGCCGATATTCTCGGCATTTTTGCTGGTATAGCACAGCGAGGCGCCGAACGGCAGCTTTTTCGACCGCAGGAGCTTCATGGCGCGCAGCACGGCCTGGTAGGTGCCCTTGCCGCGGCGGGAATCGGTCTGCTCTTCGTAGCCCTCGATGCTGATGGCCGGCACGAAGTTCTTGACCCGCAGCATGTCGTCGGCGAATTTTTCGTCGATCAGCGTGCCGTTCGTAAAGGCGAGGAACACGCAGTCGTTGTGCTTCTCGCACAGGCGGATGATGTCGTCCTTGCGGACCATCGGCTCCCCGCCCGAGAGGATATACATAAAGGTGCCCAGTTCCTTGCCCTGCTGCACGATGTCGTCCATCTGCTCGAAGCTGAGGTTCAGCCGATGGCCGTATTCTGCCGCCCAGCAGCCGATGCAGTGCAGGTTGCACGCCGAGGTCGGGTCGAACAGGATGGCCCACGGAATGTTGCAGTCGTATTTTTCGACGACCTTGTTTTTGCGGCGGCTGCCGAGGATGCAGGCGTTGATGAGGAAGTTCTCGAACAGCTTCTTGCGCACGCCCTCGTCGATGTCGGTGTAAAGGCTGCTGATCAGCCGGTTCCAGTTGTTGTCCGGGTCCTTCATGAAGCCGTCGACCATGTTGTAAGCGTTTGCAAAATAATTATCCCGGTCAAATTTACGAAGCCAGCCGATAAGCTTCGGCACGTTCTCCTGCGGGTTGCTGTCAAGGTACGACAGCACCCGCTTCAGGCCGAAGGTCTCCAGCTTTTCAGTCATCGTGGTACTCATATCGTTATACTCCTTTTTCAAAAAAACTACAGAGATACCCGCCTTTATGTTTCTTTCAGAATAACATGGTTCCGGGAATTTGTATCTATACAGTTTCTCCTCAAAGTAAAAATTTTATACAGAATCAGGAAAGTGTCACAAGACCGAAACCATCCGCGGCCCGATGTGCGCGGGCGCCGGTTTGGATTGACAGGGACGCCGCTTTATTGTATGATTTGAACCGGAGTCGCCCGGCCGAAAGGGCGGAAAGTGTGGGGGCTTTTGAGCGATGAAACTGCAAAAACTGCTGGACGGCCTGCGCTATACCTGCGGCAGGCCGATAGAGGACCTGGAAATCAATTCCGTCGTGTACGATTCGCGCAAGGTCGCGCCGGGCAGCCTGTTCATCTGCCTGCGCGGCTTTTCGGTGGACAGCCACGACTTCGCGGGCAGGGCTGCCGAGGCGGGGGCCGCGGCGATTGTGGCGCAGCGGCCGGTGGAATGCGGGGACACCCCGGTCGTGATGGTGGAGGACACCCGCTACGCGCTTGCGGTGATTTCCGCGGCGTGGTTCGGTCATCCGGCGCGGGAGCTGACGACCGTCGGCATCACGGGGACCAAGGGGAAGACCACCGTTTCCTATATGATCCGCTCGATTCTCGAAGCGGGCGGCATCAGGACGGGCGTCATCGGGACCATCGGCATCGTCGTCGGCGGCGAGGTCGTGAAGACCGACAACACCACGCCGGAATCCTACGACGTGCAGAAGTACCTGCGCCGCATGGTGGATTCCGGCTGCAGGGCCGCAGTGCTGGAGGCCTCTTCCATCGGCCTGCGGGACCGGCGCGTGGCCGGTTTCCTCTTCGATTACGGCGTGTTCACCAATTTTTCCCCGGACCATATCGGACGCAACGAGCACAAGGACGTGGCGGAATACATGCACTGCAAGAGCATGCTGTTCCGCCAGTGCAGGACCGGGATTTTCAACATTGACGACGAAAACTGGAAGGGCGTGGCCGCCGGGCACACCTGCCGGGTGGAGACCTACGGCTTCGGCAAAGACGCCGGGCTGCGCGCCTCGGGGGCGCGTCTGTTTTCGCGCGCGGGGCGCCTCGGCGTGCATTTTAACCTTGAAGGCCGCCTGAATTTCGGCGTGGACGTCGGCATCCCGGGCCGCTTCAGCGTCTACAATGCGCTGGCGGCGGCGGCGGTCTGCCTGCACTTCCCGGTCGGCGAAAAAGAAATCCGGGAAGGGCTGGCGACCGTCCGGGTCCGCGGGCGCGTGGAGCCGGTCGAGGTGCCGGGCAACTACACCCTATTAATAGATTACGCGCACAACGCGCTGAGCATGGAAAACATCCTCGGCACGCTGCGCGAGTACCGCCCGCACCGCCTGATCTGCCTGTTCGGCGCGGGCGGCAACCGCGACCGCGAGCGCCGCTTCGAGATGGGGGAGACCAGCGGCCGCCTCGCCGACCTTTCCGTCGTCACGGCGGACAATTCCCGCTATGAGGACGTGATGGACATCATTGCGGACATCAAGGTCGGCCTCGCCCGGACAAACGGCAAATACGTGGTGATTCCGGACAGGAAGCAGGCCATCAAGTATTGCATCGAGAACGCGCAGGACGGCGACATCATCGTGCTGGCCGGCAAGGGCCACGAGGATTATCAGGAAATAAAAGGGGTAAAGTACCATTTAGACGAGCGCGAGGTCGTCGCGGACGTCCTCGCGGGCAGACTGTGAGGCGGACGGCATGCGGATGACGGTAAAAGAAGCGGCGGCGGCCTGCGGCGGGACCCTGCTGGGCGGCGACCCGGACGCCGTGCTCACCTCCGCCTCGACGGACAGCAGAGAGATCGGGCCGGGCGCGCTGTTCGTGCCCATCGCGGGCGAAAGGACCGACGCGCACCGCTTCATCGGCAGGGCGTTCGCCGCCGGGGCCGCCGCCGCGCTGACGCAGGAAGGGCGCGTTTCGCCGGGCGGCGGCGCCTGGATCGCCGTGGACGACACGCGCCGCGCGCTGCAGAAAATCGCCGCGGCGTGGCGGAAAAAATTCGCCGGCCCCGTGGTGGGCGTGACCGGCAGCGTGGGGAAGACCACGACCAAAGAGATGGCCGCGCTGGCGGTTTCCGCGGGGAAAAAGGTCCTCAAAACCGAAGGGAACCAGAACAGCCAGATCGGCGTGCCGCTGACCGTGCTGCGGCTCTCGCCCGAATACGCCGCCGCCGTGGTGGAGATGGGCATGAGCGAGTTCGGCGAGATGAGCCGCATCGCGGCGGTCGCCGCGCCGGATTACGCGATTTTGACGAACATCGGCCTCTCCCACATCGGGCAGCTCAAGACGAAGCAGAACATCCGGAGCGAAAAGCTCCATATCACGGACCGGTTCCACGCGGGCTCCGCGCTGTTTCTGAACGGCGACGACCCCATGCTCGCGGCCCTGCGGGGCAGGCTGCCGTTTGAGACGGTCTTTTACGGCACGCGGCCGTGGTGCGATTTCCGCGCCGATGAAATCCGCACCGCGGGCGCATCGGTGGAATTCCGCTTCTTCGCGCCGGGCGGGGAGACGGGCCGCGCGCGCCTCGCCGTCCCCGGCGTCCATTCGGTCTTGGATGCCCTCGCGGGCCTCGCGGCGGCGCAGCGGCTCGGCGTCCCGCTGCAGAAAGCCGCCGCCGCCCTTGCGGCGTACCGCCCCCTGGCGATGCGCCTGCAGGTCCGCCGCGCGAAAAGCGGCGTGACCGTGCTCGACGATTCCTACAACTCCAGCCCGGACGCGGCGAAAAGCAGCCTGGACGTGCTGGCCGGCTTTTCCGGCGGGAAGCGCGTGGCCGTGCTGGCCGATATGCTGGAGCTGGGGGCATATTCCCGCCGCGCGCATGAAGAGGTCGGGCGGTACGCCGCGAAGGCGGGGGTGGACCTGCTCGTCACGGTCGGGGAGGAGGCGCGCGCCGTCGCCGAAGGCGCCCTCGCGCAGCGGCCCGGCCTGGAGTGCCGCGTCTGCCGGGACAACGCGCAGGCCGCCGCGTTCCTCCGGAAAACCCTCGGCGCGGGGGACGCGGTGCTGGTCAAAGGCTCCCGCGGGATGAAGACCGACGAAATCGTCGCCGAGCTTCTGAAATAGAGAATCATAGCGGAACATCCCGGAGGAAGCCGTCTTGCTGAAACTTGCCGTCTATTTGAAAAACTATAAAAAAGAATGTATCCTCGGCCCGCTTTTTAAATTTCTGGAAGCGATTTTCGAGCTGCTGATGCCAACCATCATGGCGCTGATTGTAAACGAGGGCGTGGCCCGCCGCGACGAGGGCTACGTGCTGCGGATGGGCGGCGCGATGGTCGCGATGGCGCTGCTCGGCTACGGCAGCGCGTTCATCTGCCAGAAATACGCCGCGCGCGCGTCGCAGGGCTTTGGGACCGCCCTGCGCAACGCGGTCTTCCGGAAGGTCCTGTCTTTTTCCTATGCGCAGACGGACCGGTTCGGCGCGCCGACCCTGACCAACCGCATCACCAACGACGTCAGCCAGCTGCAGCTCTGGGTGGCGATGTCCATCCGCCTGCTCACCCGGGCGCCGTTCCTCTGCATCGGCTCCATCGCGATGGCGTTTTTCCTCGACCGCAGGCTGGCCTGCATCCTGCTTGCGGCCACGCCCGTGCTCGCCGCCATCATTTTTTTTATCACGAAGAACGCCGCGCCGCTCTACCGCGCGTACCAGCGCGGGCTGGACCGGATGGCCTCGCTCCTGCGCCAGAACCTGGCGGGGGTCCGCGTGATCCGCGCGTTCGCCAAGACGAAGCGGGAATCTGCACGCTTCCGCCGCGCGAACGGCGAGCTGACGGGCACCGGCCTCGCCATCGGCCGGATCTCCGCGCTGTTCAACCCGCTGACCTCAACGACGGTGAACCTGATGGTCGTGCTGGTCCTCTGGGCGGGCGGAATCGACATCCAGGCTGGTCGCCTGTCGCAGGGGGTCGTCATCGCGTTCATCAACTATGCGAACCAGATTCTGCTGGCGCTGCTGATTGTCTCCAACCTGATTATCCTGCTGACGAAATCCATGGCCTCCGCGGCGCGGGTCAACGAGGTCCTCGACACGCCGGCGGAAATGGCCGCCCCCGAACGGGCGCCGGAGCCGCCCGCCGGCGCGCCCGCCGTGGAGTTCCGGGACGTTTCGTTCGCCTACGCCGGCACGGGGAACCGCGCGCTGGAGCACGTCGGCGTCTCCATCCCGAAAGGGAAGACCGTGGGCATCATCGGAGGGACCGGGTCGGGCAAGACGACCTTCGTGAATCTTATCGGCCGCTTTTACGAGGCGACCTCCGGCTGCGTGCTGGTGGAGGGCGTCCCCGTCGGCCGCTGGCCGCTGCGGACCCTGCGCGGAAAAATCGGCCTGGTGCCGCAGCACGCCGCGCTTTTTACGGGCACGGTGGCGGAAAACATCCGCTGGGGCAGGCCCGATGCGGGGATGGATGAAATCCGCGCCGCTGCTGTGGCGGCCCAGGCGGACGGGTTCATCCGCCGTCTGCCGCGGGGGTACGATTCCCCCGTGGAGCGCGGCGGGGCCAATTTTTCCGGTGGGCAGCGGCAGCGGCTGACCGTCGCGCGCGCCCTGGTGGCGGACCCGCCCGTTTTGATTCTGGACGACGCCGCCAG
>ENA-UOOK01002821-UOOK01002821.1-fermentation-metagenome-genome-assembly--contig:-NODE-2821-length-20660-cov-11.522155_pt1 | contig 20660 bp, 23 predicted proteins | sample MGYA00245777_ERZ724023 | MGnify/ENA primary metagenome ERZ724023 (study PRJEB28704, sample SAMN03018312) | fermentation metagenome | biome: anthropogenic terrestrial biome; feature: soil...
CACCAAGCTGCTGGGATTGATCAATACCTTTTGGATTTATATTATTCCGGGATGTATCTCTGTGTATAACATGGTACTGGTCAAGACTTCCATAGAATCCATGCCTCCGGCATTGGAGGAATCCGCATTACTGGACGGAGCGGGATATTTCCGCAGATATCTGCGTATTGTCCTGCCGTTGCAGAAGCCGATTCTGGCTACGGTGGGGTTATTCACCGCGGTATCCCATTGGAACGATTTCTTTACCACCAAGCTCTATATTACCAATACGAAGCTTTACACCGTACAGTTTTTACTCTATGAACTTTTGAATCAGGTTACGTCGGCGGCTACCCAGATCGATCAGTTTTCCGGTATGGAGGAAGCGACGATTACTCCGATGGGAATACGGCTGACATTGACGGCGGTCGTTATCATTCCGATCATGTGTGTATACCCATTTATTCAGAAGTATTATGTCAAGGGGATTATGATAGGCTCCGTCAAGGGATGACTTTCAGGCGCCGCGGCAGACTGTCTCCTGCATCTGCCTGGCAGTGATTCCCGCCTGTCCTGTGAAACACCCACCCGAATGGGTGTAAAAAATAAATGGAGGTTGAGTTATGAAAACAAGGAAACGGATTGCTCTTTTGCTTACTTTCCTGTGCTTTTTGCTGGCTGCCTGCGGTACAAACGGTAAGCCGGCAAGCACGCCGGGGACGGCTTCTCCCGATACGTCTGCCAAGCCCGATGAGCCAAGCCAAACAGAGGCTGTAAAGGAGGAACCGGCCAACATTACACTTTATCCCGCAAGTGCCAATTTGACCAGCGGTATTGTGGGGGGCTGGCGTGGTGACTGGATTGCGGAAAATTACACCTTCTTTTTGTTAATTCTTCATACAGATATTTTGTCCTTCACTTATTACTTCGTATTCAAAAATAAAAATCTATCAATATATAAATTATATATGAATTTTCGTTCAAAATGTAATTAATGAAAATATACCAAAACCTTCATAAAAGTAAAATAATAAAAGCCCCAAAATCGGGGCTTTTATTATTTTACTTTATGATATTCTTCTTCAACTTTGTTCCAGTCAACTACATTCCACCAGGCATCTATATAATCTGCTCTTTTGTTCTGATATTTTAGATAGTATGCATGCTCCCAAACGTCAATACCTAGTAATGGTTTTAATCCATCTGTTAATGGGTTATCCTGATTAGGAGTTGAAACAATCATTAGTTTACCTTCCTTGTCTAATACAAGCCATGCCCATCCGCTTCCAAATCTGCCTAAAGCAGCTTTCTTAAATTCATCTTTAAATTTATCAAATCCTCCTAAGTCTTCATCTATTTTCTTAGCAATCTCTCCAACAGGAGCTGAATTACCATTTGGAGACATTAAGTTCCAAAACATAGTATGATTTATATGTCCTCCTGCATTATTTCTTACAGCTGTTTTAATGGAATCTGGCAGTTCATTTGAAGAAACTATTAATTCCTCTATTCCCATATTCTGATACTTCTCATGTCCCTCTAATGCCTTATTTAAATTGTCTACATAAGTTTGATGATGTTTTGTGTGATGAATTATCATTGTTTGTTCGTCTATAAATGGCTCTAATGCGTCATAATCATAATTTAGTTCTGGTAGTTTAAATGTCATATTATCTCTCCTTCATCTATTTTAAGAAAATTTTTATCTACAGAATACATACCCATGATTCTAATTGATAAACATTATCATTTACATAAAGAATAATTTCATTATAAATGTTTATAGTAATAATAGAAAAAGAGATTATTTGAATATATTAGAGATGTCAATTTGCTTAAGAAGGAGAATAAATATGCCGGAAAAAGACAAACAACATAGAAATATAGGAGAACAAGAAAGAAAAAGGGACAGAAATGGGCATGAAGTATGGGACAAAAGATCCTTAGAGGAAAGTCAGAAAAATTATGTATTGGGAGCCCACTACGGCAATCCATTCAATAATGTTGCTAATCCTAATTGGAGAAACCAGATTTTACAAACAGGGTATAGAGATTCCATGTTAAACGACCCTCAGAGAGTGGAACTTAAAAATAGAACTGAGGATAATAATGGAAATAAAAAGGTAATGAAGGATTATCCTATAAATCCATCATAGTAAATAAAAAGTATCATGTTTACTTTGGAAAATTTTGTGGTATAATAAAAATAAGGTAATCGACATCACTCGATGTGATTGCCACCAATAAGTGATTTATTCTTTAATCACTCTGCATGGCCGTGCAGGGTGATTATTTTTTATCTTATAAACTCAACAATCTCCTTTACCAACTCTTCATTTAGAGGTAGGTCTGGATCCTTATAGGTATCTAGATTGCCTTGTGGATCTCTTGGTGCATTCTTTAGTATATGGTTCATTCCCTCGATAATTACCAGTTTACTCTCCTTAGCCGAATGGAGTTCCTTGGCATCCTCCACAGTAACCTGGACATCATTATCTCCTTGAAGTATCAATATTGGAGCCTCTATTCTCTTATAAACTTCAACAGGATCATATTTAAACCATGATATTAAGTAAGGCTGTACACTTGGTCGAAATAATGAATATAGTTCTTGAGGAACATTGTCAACTGTATTGCCATTATACAATTCTTCAAGGATTGGATTTGTTATATCTGTTACTTTTTTAGGCTGAGTTGATAACTGTCTCTTAAGAGTATCATAGGCTGAAAAACCTACTCCGGCTAATGAAATAAATCCATCAACTTTGCTGTCTGCTGCTGACTGAGCTCCTATCAATGCGCCTTCACTATGACCTATTATATAAATCTTATTAAATCTAGAATCTTCTCTAAGCTTTTCAACCCACAAATTTAAATCATTTATATAATCTTCAAAAATGAGATCGTCTTCCTTTTCAATTAAAGCCATTGATGCAGCAATTCCTCTTTTATCGTATCTTACACTAGCGATACCTGCATCTCCTAATGCTTCAGCTAACATTTTCAAGCTGTTATTATCCCCTCCTATAGAACTGTTTCCGTCTCTATCAGTAGGTCCGGAACCCGCATGAATTAAAGCTATTGATTGTATTTCTTTTCCCTTAGGTAAAGTTAACGTACTATAAATTGTTCCCCCTTCTACGTCGAGGTTAAATTTCTCTTCTTTAATTTTACTTCCTCCCTTGCTACATCCAGTCAATGCTATTATTAACAGTATTATTGATAATACAAAAATTCTCTTACTCATATCACGCCTCCAAAACACTTGCTATATATGTACATAAATAATTATACCCAGGTCATGACCTGGGTACTCCATTATATATTTATTTAATTTTATAAATTGCCTTTTAGTCCTATCTCTTCAGCCACAGTTTGCATGCCTTTTATAGTTTCTGTTATTACATCGTTTAACTCCATTCCAAGCATATCTACACCATTTTGAATTACCTCTCTATTTACTCCTGCAGCAAAGGACTTTTGACCCCATTTCTTTTTTACCGATTTAGCTTGCAAATCCAATATGGACTTGCTTGGTCTCATTAGTGCTGTTGCAGATATAAGTCCAGTCAACTCATCTATAGTATATATAACCTTTTCTACATTCTCAATAGGTTTAATATCGTTTCTAAGTCCATAGCCGTGACTGAGCACAGCTCTTATATAATCCTCCGGCCATCCCTTTTCCTTAAGAATCTTTTCTGTCATATCGCAATGTTGGTCGGGATATTTATCAAAGTCTAAATCGTGAATCAAACCGATTACCTTCCACTTTTCTACGTCCTCATTATAAAGACTTGCAAAATGACCCATAACAGCTTCCACTGCTAAAGCATGCTTTATGAGATGTTCAGTTTCCGTATACTCTGTAAGTAATTTGTATGCATCTTCTCTTGTAGGTATATATTGTGACATAATCTTCCTTCTTTCTTTATAAAATTATTATTACTATAATATACCATAACTGTATAAAAAACAAGGGATGGCTACGCTCGGTATGACTTGTTTAATTTGAAATAAAATTTACTTCCCTTACCCAATTCACTTTCTACACCAAAATCAGCCTTATGTGCAATGAGAATTTGTTTTACTATTGACAGACCAATACCAGTTCCTGTTATTGCTCTCTTGTGAGCTTTGCCTACCTTATAATATCTATCCCAGATTGAATCAAGCTGATCCTCAGGAATTCCTATACCTTTATCAATTACCTCAAAGGTGATAAATTGACTCTCTTCTTTAATATTTATCACAATTTCCTTTTCTTTATCTGAATAATTTACAGCATTGCTAATCAAATTATATATTACTTGTTCAATCTTACTTTCTTCACCAATAACAATAGTTGAACCTTTGGAGTTTAAAGTAAATCTAAAACCCTGATTGTCAGCAAAATATGAGAATCTCCTAAGAACAGTTATAGTAGTTTCCTTTATATCAAATTCCTTGAGCTCAAGATTTTCTAATCCGGTTTGAGCCTTAGATAAATCCAGCATATCATTTACCATAAGGGATAATCTATCTGCCTCATCGATAATTGTCTTAATATGATAATTACGCTTTTCTTCATTGTTTCCTGAAATATCTCTAATCATCTCTCCATATGACTTTATTAATGTAAGTGGAGTTTTTAGATCATGGGATACATTCGCTATCAAATCTCTTCTAAGCTCTTCAGTTCTGGACAATTCTTTAGTTGTATAGTTTAGTGTGTCCGCCAGATTATCTATTTCTGTATAGTCTCCCTTTTCAAATTTAACATTATAATCGCCCTTGGCTAATGATTCTGCAGATTTTGTTATTTTAACTATAGGTCCTGTCAATCTTATAGCTATTATATACGACAAAATCATAGCCAAGCAAAAAGATATAATAGTAATGATTATTAACTGATTTTTTAATACACTAACTGTGGAATCTATAGGTTGTAGTACTGAATTAATATACAAAAAATAATTTGAACCCTGAGAATTATCAAGTATAGCTCCATAAACTATAACTGGGTTTCTAAGACGAGAATCCTGTCTTTGATAAATAACAAAATTATCATCGGATTTATACAAATTAACTAAAAATTCAGCAAATAACTCATAATCAAGTCTTGGTTGCCTTAAAATATCAAATATATCCAATGGATATACTAAAGAGCCATTTTGATCGAGAATTTGTATAGCAATACCTTCAGTCAAGGATGTAGAATATAAAAGATCTTCAAAGTCTTTTTTGCCATATTCTAGGACTAAAGAATTGCCTATTTTTTTTATCTCATTTGTTTTCATACTCTCATAATAGCTATTTAGAAAAACTATCTGCAGCAGCCAAAGTATGAGCATAATCGATGCAGTAAAAAATATAAAATAAGACCAAAGTTTAGATCTTAAACTCTTTCTGTCTGTATTTCTAAGCATTAGATCACCTTATTATCGTACTCGAATTTGTACCCAAGTCCCCTTAATGTAACTATAAAGTCTCTATATTTTCCAAGGCTGTTTCTCAGCATTTTAATATGAGTATCAACAGTTCGATCATCTCCAAAGAAATCAAAACCCCAAATTTCATTAAGCAACTTTTCTCTTGACAATGCTATGTTTTTATTCTTCACCATATAAAATAACAAATCATATTCCTTAGGAGTCATCTCCGCCTTTTTACCATCTACAAACACATTTCGGCCATCAAAGTCAATTTCAAGCCCATCAAATACAAGTCTTCTATTTAACTCTTCCTTGGATTTATTTCTATTTATTATGACTCTTACCCTTGCCATAACTTCCTTTGGAGAAAATGGTTTAACTACATAATCATCAATTCCTATTTCAAATCCAAAGAGCTTGTCGTATTCTTCCCCTCTTGCTGACAACATCAAAATTGGTATCTTTTTTGACTTTCTGATTTCCTTAGCTGCAGAATAGCCATCCAGCTTTGGCATCATAATATCCATAATAATGATGTCAAAGTCTTTGATTTTACATATATTTACTGCTTCCATTCCATCACTTGCTTCTTCTATTTCATAGCCTTCAAACTCTGCATATTCCCTGATGACTTCTCTTATCTTCTCTTCATCATCCACTATCAGAATCCTATCCACTATATCACCCCGTTCATATTCTATCTACATATATTAATTATATCCTAATTAATCTTTGTGTAAAACAGGTGAAAGCAAAGAAAAAATATCTTCCAATACTGTAAATCCCTTTTCATCTTCTCTTCCTATTATTATAGGTTTAACCCCTAATTCCTCACAAGCTTGAATCTTCTCTAGGGTACCACCAGCACTACCACTATCCTTCATCACACAGTAATCTACATTATAGGTGGAGAGCATTATTTTATTAAAATCTTTGGAAAATGGTCCTAACAATGCAATGATATCTCTCATATGAATATTGTATTTTCTACAGATTTCAAGACTTTCCATTGCAGGTAGTATTCTATATATGAATCTGTTGTTGCCTCTTACTTTCTCAAAATCTCCTATGTTTTTAGAACCTGTCGTAAATAGCACTGTTCCTTTTATCTTAGAAAGATATTTATAGCATTCCTCATATGAATTTAGGTTTATTAAATCATCATTGTATTCAGTCTTACTGCGTACATACCTTAAATATTTTATTCCCAATTTTTCACTAACGGCTCTAGCATTATCAGATACTACTTTAGCATAGGGATGAGAAAGGTCAACTATTGTATCTATGTTGTTTTCCTTAGCAAATCTAATCATTCCTTCTTTGTTCAATCTTCCAATATATATATTCTGTGTATTTAAAAATTCACTGCCACCTTCAGTAGCTATTGTAGCGATGTAATCAGTCCTATCTCCTAGTTTATCAATTAACTCCCGTGCTTCTGATGTGCCTCCTATAATCCAAATCATTTTATCACATATCCTCTCGGAGTAATTATCTTATCATCCTTTATAAAGGAGTTGGAATTTCCTATAATCAACGTACAGAACATGTCTACCAGCTCATAATCAATCTTAGCTAATGTAGTTATCATAATTTGCGTATTTGGTCTTCCGGAATTCTTAACTATACCAACTGGTGTTTTCTCATCTCTATATTTTGATATAAGTTCTATAGCTCTTTCAAGATGATGCTTTCTGCCTTTAGACTTTGGATTGTATATAGTGATTACAAAGTCAGCTTCAGCAGCTTTATTTAACCTATTTTCAATTACCTCCCATGGGGTCAACAAATCACTTAAACTAATAGAAACATAGTCATGCATAATAGGGGAGCCTAGTTCAGATGCAGCTGAAAAGGCTGCAGTAACACCTGGGACTATTTCAACCTCTATATCCTCTGCTAATTCTAAAATCGGTCCAGCCATTCCATATAACCCCGCATCTCCAGTACTTATAATAGCTGTATTATTCCCTTTTTTGACCATATCAATAGCTTTATTGCATCTTTCTATTTCACCCTTCATTCCAGTTGAAAACAGCTCTTTGCCTTCTACTAAATCTCCTAAGTATTCAATATAAGGAGCATATCCTACTATAACATCACTTTTTCTGATTATATCAACTGCCTTATAGGTCATATTCTCTCGACCACCAGGTCCAATTCCTACTACGTATAGTTTAGCCATTTTTTCCTCCTTTTCTGCAACAATTCTTAAAATAATGCCTGTCCCCTGCAGTTATTATACTGATTAAACCCGAGATCCCTCGACTACGCTTATAGATATCGTTACTCCGTTATATCTTGATTTTCTTGTAATAAGCTCTCCCCCAAGTAAATATGCACAAGGCTCTGAAACAGAATAAACGCCTATTGTATCTTTTACAAATTGTGATTTCTGGAACATATCTTCAATTAATTTTATTTCCTTAAGAGAAAAAATCTTTAAAGGACACTCAAAATATTCTGCTGCATTTATAATTCCAAGCTCATTCTTTTTAACCTCTACTGTTCCAATAGATTTAATAGATTTAATAGAAAGATTTTTATCATTTAGTGATGATCTTATTGCATCAATAATTTGTTTTGAGTCAATACCCATTCTACATCCAATTCCAATGTTTATATTTCTTGGTCTTAAAATGGTATAAGGAATCGGAATATGTCCTAATTCTCTCTTAGAAGAAACGATTATGATTCCATCCAAGGATTCATCGATACTTGATAAGTCTTGAACCAATTCAATATTGTTATAGTCAATATCATAATCTTCTTCACTATAGAAACCTATCCTCCTGTCATTTACCATCATAGAAGTTAATCTTAAAACTGACTCCATATCTTCCATATAGTAGTTGTTCCTATGAGCAAACATATCTATAGAGTCTATTCCTCTATTATCTGAAGCCGTTGTGATTATAGGTGTTGCTCCTATGCTATCTCCAACCCACTGTGCAATACCATTAGCTCCACCTAGATGTCCGGATAAGAGGGATATGGCATGTTTTCCCATATCGTCCACTACTACTATAGCAGGATCAGTTGTTTTGGATTGTATATATGGATTTATCATCCTTACTGCAATTCCTGTAGCAGAAATAAATATAAATCCATCAAAATTTGACCACGAATTTCTAAGAAAACTCTTGATTCCACCTTCTACTTCTGAATTAGAAAAATGTTCTATCAGATACTTTGTACTGTAAATATTTGCTAATTTCTCCCCTAATTCATGACCCTTATCAGTAAAAGAAAGACAAGCTAATTTCATTGTCTTCCCTCTCTATATCTATGACTAAACTCTGGATCATAAAGCTTTGATCTTTCATAATTCCCTTCAATGAAATTACCTACCAGTATCTGAGCCATCTTATTAATTCCCTTACCTTTAATTTTTTCAGCAATATCTTTTAGAGTACCCAATACGATTTCTTCGTCTTCCCAAGATGCTTTGTAAACAACTGCTACCGGAGTATCTAAGCTTTCATATCCAATTGCCAATTTATCAACTACTTTATCTATATCTTGAACAGATAAGAATATTGCCATAGAAGCTTTATGTTTTGCTAAATCCTCTAAGGCTTCACCCTCAGGAACAGGTGTCCTTCCCTCCATTCTGGTTAAAATAACGGTTTGACTTACATTAGGCAAAGTAAATTCCTTCTTTATGGAGGCACAAGCTGCCGTAAATGAACTAACTCCAGGAACTACCTCATATGGAATCTCCCTAGAATCCAAAATATCCATTTGTTCTCGTATTGCTCCATATATCGTTGGGTCTCCTGTATGGAGTCTAACTACCTTTAACTCCTTTTTATATGATTTATCTATTACCTCTATTACCTCTTCTAATGTCATATAAGCACTATTATAGAATTCACAATTTGCTTTACAAAAATTTAAATGCTCTTTTGACACCAAGCTGCCAGCGTATATTACCACATCTGCTTCTTCTAATAATCTTCTTCCTTTTATTGTTATCAAGTCCACATTTCCCGGACCTGCGCCTACAAAACTAATCATTTTCTTTCACACCTTTTACTATATAAATTGGATTTTGACCTTTCATCAAGCCACCCTTATCCATATACGCACTTTGGATAAGTTGAGTCTCTATATCCTTGTAGTTATATTTTTTTAATAGATATATAAATTGAGTTAGATTATTTATGGTAATAAAATTTCCGCACAATAACCCATCCTCTTCCAGATACTTTGATAAATATATAAAAATGTTCTCTAATTTACCTCCACTGCCACCAATAAAGCATTTATTGAATTTAATGTCCGGCAGGTCATCAGGAGCAAACCCTTTTATAATATTTATATTTGTATTAAATTTTTGATTATTGGCATTTATTAAGGATATGCCTTCAGTTTCCCTTTCAATCGCCCATACATTTGCCCCTTGCAAGGCTGCTTCGATGGATATAGACCCTGTACCGGCGCCAATATCTAAAAGTCTATCTCCTTGTTGAATAGATAAATACCCAATAGTTAGAACTCTAATGTTGAATTTGGTCATTGGGATATTTCCTCTTATAAATTCTTTATCCTTAATCCATTTCATTTTCAACAATTACCACTCCCAGTGATGAATAAGCCTCTACATCTTGTCCTATTTTTACCTTTATTATCTTTTCATCCTCATAAGATAGATTATACCCTATATATAAAGTCCCTCTTATTCCTAAATTATATAATTCATTGGAAATATAAGAGGGGTTGTTGCATTTATCTATCAATACTACAACTAATTTATAATTTTTTACCAAGCTTAATTCTGTACTTCTTCCATGAAGAGAAATGAATTTTGCTTCTTGCCATGGTTTTTTTAGCTTAGCCATCATATATTGAAATGATGATATCCCAGGTAATACTTCCTTGATACTTATTTCTTTTCTCTTTAAGTATTCTACTATACCATAAAAATTAGGATCTCCTGATGCTAAAAGGAGTACATTCTTTTCATCGTTTAAAAAATCAATGATTTCATCTACTCGATTTACTTGGGTATAATCATCTCTTATTGGTTTTATAGATACCCCTACTCTGCCAAAAGCTAATATCTTTTCAGCATTTTTAATTTTTTCTGCAACATCAACAGTCATATATTTAGGATTCCCTGGACCGACGCCTGCCACTGTTAGCATATTTCAACACCTCTTTCCATGGAATAAATGATTACCTTTATAGAATAACCATCATCCTTTAAATACCTTCGAATTCTGTCCTCTGCACCTTTTTCCATTTGTTTAAGAACCTGTCCATAACCCTCCTCAATACAGATATTTAATCCTTCTTCTGCTGTAATGGCATTATTGACTTTTTCAAGCAAATTCATTGGTGCTCCCATTAAGGATAGATAATAGATAAATGCTTCCATTCTACAGTCGCATACTTTACTATGAGTATTGAACACTCCAATTGAAAGCTTTGCAAACTTTCCTATGTGACCAATCAGAGTAATTGATTTATAACCTTTATTATAGACATAAAGTAGACTATCTCCTAGAAAATTAGATACCTTTACAATTGGTTCCTTTATTCCGAGGCTTTGTGATATCTTCTCTCCATAGTTTCCTGGAACAAGAACTATATGATCATTCCCATATTTTTGTTCAAGCATATCTACTTCCATATATATTGTTTTCAACAATGCTTCTTCACTCATGGGATATACTATCCCCTTAGTGCCAATTATTGATATCCCCCCTTCAATACCTATATAGGAATTAAAGGTTTTCTTTCCAATAATCTCTCCCTGTGGTGCGTAGATTAAAATATCATAGCCACACTTATTAATTTGTCTTACTTCTCTTTCAATCATTTGCCTAGGTACAGGATTTATGGCAGCTTCACCTACCTCCCCGAACAGACCTTTTCGAGTGATTCGCCCTATGCCCTCCCCACCATCAATAACTATTTTCTCATCATTTCTTTTGCTAACTCTTGCGAAGATTTCAATACCATCGGTATTATCCGGATCATCTCCTGCATCTTTTACAATGGAGCATGATGCATATTCTCTGGTTATTATCGCATTATAAACTTCAACCTTTAGAATTACATTGGCAGGAGTATCTATTTCTACATAGTTAATCTTCTCTCCTGACTCCAACATAAAAGCAGCAGCCTTAGCTGCAGCAGTTGCACAGCTTCCAGTTGTATATCCACATCTTAAGCTCTTACCATCCTTTATAACAAATAAATCTAAGCTCATCTTCCCACTACCATGTACAGAAGAGCATTGATTATGGCTGCTGCAACGTTGCTGCCACCTTTATTACCTATTGTTGATATCGAAGGAATATCAAATTGTCTCAAGCATTCCTTAGATTCAGCCGCCCCAACAAATCCTACAGGAACTCCAACTATAAATTTAGGATTTAATTTTTCTTCCTTTACCAACTCAAGAACACGATATAGTGCTGTAGGTGCATTTCCAATAACGAATATATCTATTCCTTCTTCTACTGCTAAATCTACTGCACAAGCAGATCTTGTAGTCTGCAATTTATTCGACATTTCAAATACTCTTTCATCATCGATAAAGCATTCCAATTTACAATTGGCTTTAGTCAATGCTGGTTTGTTTATACCTGTATATGCCATTTTTGTATCGGTAAATATTTTCGAACCATTTATAATCGCCTTTTTAGCTTCTGTTACAAAATCATTTTGAAAAGCTATTATCTTTCTATATTCAAAATCCCCAGTAGTGTGTATCATTCTTTTAGCAATAAGCATTTCCTCTTTACTAAAAGAAGTATCGCTCATTACCTCATTTATAATATCCATACTTCTATTTTCTATATCTTTCGGGTTTTTAATATACATTTATTTATCTCCTTATTTCTTATTTAAAATTATATCATTCTAGAGAGTTCCTTAAATGCTCAATAAAAATATTTTGAATGGCTTCAAGCTGACCTAATCCTTTGATTTCAGTTGTTACCTCAATGCCATTTTTTTCAAGAATTCTCTTCCAAGAATCATCACTATCGGATGCCATATCCTTTGTTGCGTGATCTCCTGCAACAAGCATAAATGGTTTTAGCAATACCCTTTTTATATTTTTTCCCTTTATTTTTTCTACTATGTCTTCAATTGTTTTTTTACCCTCAACTGTAGCCAAAAACACATCATTATATCCTTTTTCATTTATAACTTTTTCTAATCTATCATAAGAAGCTACTGCTTTATGTTCAGTACCATGCCCCATAAATACTATCGCTTGATCTTTATTAAGTAAATTTAACCCCTCTACTACTCTTTCATAATCCCGTTCTGATGATAATAGTGGTTTGCCTATGAATATATTACAATCCAGATTTTCTTTCATAAAATCTCTTGCTTCCCTTAATATTTTTTCGTATTCGAAGCCTTCTATTATAAGCAATGGAAGTATATAAATATCCTTTACTCCTTCCTCTTTCATCCTTGTCAAGGCTTCAGTAGGTGTATCTACATGATAATTGTCCCTTTTCTTTAATTTCTCTATTACCATTCTAGATGTAAAGGCTCTTTTCACCAAAAAATCAGGAAATTCATCTTTTATTCTATTTTCAATTGATTCTATGCATAGCTCTCGTGTTTCTTTATAAGTTGTCCCAAAACTTGCAACGATTATTCCTTTATTCATAATTTCCCTCCATTCAAAATTTGTTTCTAATCTCCGTTAACGTTACTATTCACAGTAACTTTAAATTGTTTAAAATCGAAAAATGATAAAAAATACACACTCACGGTTTCGGAGATGAATAATTCTATAGCTCATTCCAGACAAAAATCCTACATCTTTCAATTCCCTTAGTGGTCTATCTTTAGGGACATGAAAGCTGCTTAACGGATTTTTATCTTCCATTCACTAAGAATTATAGTCACTCCTGCAAATGTTCCCTTAGGATTTTTATCATTTTTCTCTATCTGCTGTGATTAACTGTGAATAGTAACCCGTTAACTTAACTTTTTAAATATTTCCAATAACTTTAAATTGTTTTCTCTGTCCTTAACTGCAACCCTTATATGATTTTCCTTTAGTTCTTTAAAACTTGAACATTTCCTAATTAATATCCCTTTTGTTAAAAAGAAGTTGAAAACATATTCTTCATCCCAATCCAATAGTTTTATTAAGATAAAGTTAGTATGCGTTTTATATGGCTCGATTCCCTTTATCTTAGATAATTCATTAAGTAGAAAATTTCGTTCTTTTTCTATATAAGCCTTACTTTCATTAATATAATCAATATCGTTAAATATAAATTTTCCTGCTGCATCCGCTAAGGAATTAACACTCCATGGCAACTCTATTTTCTCAATTTCCATTACTTTCTGTTTAGATGTACACCCATAGCCAAGCCTAATTCCTGGCAATGCAAAGAATTTAGTAGCCGCCCTAATTATACCTACATCTTCGTAACCATATCTTTTAAATAATTCTATGCTGTCATAGTCATCAGGACAAAACTCAAAAAAAGCCTCATCCAATAGTAAAAATGCTTTCTTTTCCCTTATTAATAAATAAATACTCAACAATTCATCCTTAGGTACCCTTAATCCATTTGGATTGTTGGGATTACCTAGTATTAATAAATCTCCCGGATTAAGAGCTTCACCCAGTTTGTCTATATCAATACTGAAATCATCCTCATAAGTCATTTCTTTAACCTGTTTTTCCATAACTATCGCTCTTTTTTTATATTCGGAGAAGGAAGGTAGTAAAACGACTATCCTTTTTGCTGAAATTATAAAATTGTTTATTATTTCAACAGCACCATTTCCAACAAGAACATTTTCTTTTTCACATTCTAAATAATTTGATACAGAACTCTTCAATTTTCTATACTTAATATCCGGATATGCTATCAATGTTTTAAAACTATCAATTAGAGCCTTATCTAGTCCCTGAGGAGGTCCTAATGGATTGATATTGCTGCTGAAATCTATCAGCTCTCCGTAAAATTTATGTTGATACGTCAATATATCTGCTCCATGTTCCATTTTTTCACCTTCTTAATAAATTCTTAAACCCGAGATTCTTCGCTAACACTCAGAATGACGATGTTGTCATCCTGAGTTTAGCAGTATGATAACTGCTTACGAAGGATCTCGGGTTTAAAAGATGAGTTCCCCAGGCTTCGCTCGGGATGACAAATAAATAATTTATACAATTTTATTTGGGATGAAGTATGGGCAATGATTTACTTTGTCCTCATATACATCTGCCTCAATTCTAAAAACATTCTTCAATAATTCCGAATCCAATATATTCTTTGGATGACCATGTCTACAAACTTGTCCCTTCATAAGTACATAGATTTTATCTGAGTATCGTGCAGCTTGATTTAAATCGTGTAGAACCATGACAACAGTTATTCCAAGTGTCTCATTTAACTCCTTAACTAACTCCAAAACCTCCATCTGATATGAAATATCTAAATATGTAGTTGGCTCATCTAATATAAGTATACTTGGCTTTTGTGCTAATGCCATCGCAATCCATGCTCTTTGTCTTTCTCCTCCTGATAGGGTCATTACATTTCTATCTCTAAAGGAGAGTACTCCCGTTCTATCCATTGCCCACTGAACAATCTCATTATCTACTTTCCCTAATCTCTTTCTAAATCCAAGATGCGGAAATCTTCCATAAGATACTAAGGATTCAACTGTTATATCATTAGATATTGTTTTAACCTGTGGTAATACAGCCAATCTTTTGGCAATGCTCTTTGTAGATATATTATTTATGTTTGTTCCTTCTAGGATTATTTCCCCCTCATCAATTTTTATAGATCTGGAAATGGCTTTTATAAGAGTTGATTTTCCTGATCCATTTGGACCAATAATAGTAACTATTTCACCCTTATTTACCTCTAAGTAGGCTTTGCTAACTGCAATTTTATCTCCATATTTAATTGTAACATTATTTGCTTTTATGCTTATGATAACCTACCCCTCTCTTAAGGAGATATAGGAAAAATGGTGCACCAAGGGCTGACATAACAATACCCACTGGGATTTCCATCGGCTGAAATAGTACTCTTGAAATTGTATCGCACAGCATTACCATTGTTGCCCCTAGAAAGATAGTCCCAGGAAGCAAATAGTGATAATCAGATCCTATAATCAATCTTGTAATATGAGGCACCATTAGTCCAACAAAGCCTAGCAATCCCACTACACTTACTGCACTTCCAGCTAATAGAGAAGATAGGACTATAAACATAAATCGTGTTCTTTCCACATTGAGCCCCAATCCATTGGCAACTTCGTCTCCAAGCAAAAGTATATTTAGCTTAGTCGGCAAAAACATGATAATTACACTGCAAATAATAGTATATGGTAGAATCAAACTTACATCATTCCATGTAATTGAGGACAAGCCTCCAACCATAAAGCTTAAAACCCCCGATACTCTATCAGGATAAAATGTCATTAAGGCATTATTCCCTGCACCAAATAAAGATGATACTGCTGTTCCTGCTAGAATCATCCTAGTAGGCATAACTCCTCCATCCCAAGCTAGTAAGTAGATTAGCATGGTAGCTCCTAATGCTCCAACAAATGATGCAAAAGGAACAAGATAGAAATAACCCGGGAATAGAATTAGTATAATGAGTCCTGCCAATCCTGCTCCTGCTGAAACCCCTATGGTTCCAGGACTAGCTAGAGGATTTTTCATTATACCCTGCAAAATAGCTCCCGACAAAGAAAGATTTATTCCTACTAATGCAGCCGCAATTGTACGAGGTAGCCTTACATTCCAAATTATCTGGTAGTCAGTACTACCCTTGTTATAAAAATAAGTTTCTATAATTTCCCTAGGGCTTAATTTTACAGCACCATTACCAACGCTTATGAAAAATGTAACAACTGTCAAGATAAAAAACACTAGAATAATTGACTTTTTCTTTACATTTTTCATCTGATTACTTATTAAATACTTCTGGATATAATATTTTTGCTAAATATTCATAAGCCTCTGCATATCTGTGATTGGCTTTGTAAGTGAATAAATCCTTAGGTAAAAAGATATATCTACCATTTTTCACAGCTGATAAGGAGCTCCAAGCTGGATTGGATTCTGCTTCTTCCTTGATTCTTTCCATTACCTTCTCTTGGTCACTACCATGATTTTGAACCAAAATGAAATCCGGATTATCTTTAATAAGTTTCTCCATACTAAAATTTTGGTCCTCTAGGAAATCATTTGGTCCATCCACTATATTTATAGCATTTAAATCCCTAATGATCTCTCCGATTGTAGTATTGGATCCTCTTGCGGAAAGATTTCTTGATGAAGCATACATTAGAAATACCTTTGGTGGATTACTATTTTTTGTTTTCTCGATTATCTCCTGTATTTCTTTTTCTATTGCTACTGCATTTTTCTCATATAAATCTTCTCTTCCATTTATTGCTGAAAATAACTTAACTATTTTGTAATAATCATCCTTGAATTTATAATCGAAAGCTATGACAGGAATATTATTCTGCTTTAATTGTGGTACCAATTCCATCTGGGAAGTAGTATTGGAACTTAAAATAACTAAATCCGGCTTTAAAGAGATTATCTTTTCTAAACTAACAGCTCCAGTTTTACCCACTGTTTCAACTCCTTCAGTGCCAGAAATTGCTCTTCCTGATGTATCCTCAACCATTCCAACTAGCTCACCACCATTTCTAGTCCAAATATCTAAAAATGACGCAAATAAAATTACAGCCCTTTCTGGATTTTTATTTATAGTAATTTCCTCTCCTGTCCCATCTGTAAATGTTATAGTATCTTCATTTATAACAATGCCATATTCATCCCTTGACTCTACAGATTCCTCTTGATTTTGTACTATCTCCACATCTTTAGGTGCTGATACTGTTTCTGCACTGCAACCTACTAAAAAACTAACTAAAGTTGCTAAAATTAAAATAAGAATTAAAAGCTTATTTAATTTCACTTTATACCTCCTGCTTCCTTCCTAAAATTAATGAAATATAATCTTTATCTCTAAGAATTTCCTCTTTATCACTTAGAATTTCTTGATTATCTAAACTTGCTCTCTTCACATATGTATATTTAAAATCATGTTCATCGAGTTTATCCAGTAGCTCCTCTTTATTTTTAAATGTTTTCAAGATTGCAATAGAATTAAATTTATCCATTAAACCTTCATCATACTCATCGCAAAGTAAAAATGAATCTCCTTTAACTGTTAATGGAGTTTTGCTAGCACAAGCTGCCGCCACAAATGAAGGTATTCCTGGAACTATTTCAATGTCTATGTCCTTGTCCTTCAACTCATCCATAATATATATAAAGGTGCTATAAATCATGGAATCTCCAATAGTTAAGAAAGCACCACATTTATCTGATGGAATTTCATTAAATATTGTTTCAGCTGCATTCTTATAATCCTCCTTGGTCACGTTGCCCATTGGAAAATCAATAAGTACAATCCTTTTGTCCCCAATAAATTCAGCTGCTGTATCCAACGCCATATTTGTTCCCTTGTTATTGGGTGCAAATATTATAGATGCATTTTTTATAGCATTAACAGCTCTAATTGTAAGTAAATCTGCTGCACCAGGTCCTGTTCCTATTCCATATAATCTTTTCATTGATACTCCTTTCATCTACCTAAACATTTAATTAAATAATACATAATTAAAAAAACAATTTCTGTTCTGTACATTATCTCAATTGTATTCTTTATATGTTTTCTACAAATTTGATTTGTTTTATCTCCTATATAAGGCTTGTCAACATACACTCCATGATAATAGTTCCCTCCGCCGAGTTGAATACCCAGAAGTCCGGCAACAGCGCTTTCAGGATAACCGCTATTGGGACTTTTATGATTTTTTTTATCTCTTTTCATTATCCTTAGTCCATTTTTAAAATCAAATCTTCCAATAGATGAAATATTCATTAATAATCCTGTAATTCTAGCAGGAATTAAATTGAATAAGTCATCAATTTTAGCTGGAAAATATCCTAAATCCTTATACCTATCATTCATATATCCCAGCATCGAATCCATAGTGTTAACAAATTTATATAAAACCCCACCTGGAGCCCCAAATAGAAATATGTAAAACAAGGGACCAATCACGCCATCAGATGTATTCTCAGCTACTGTTTCAACTGTAGCCATAATAATCTTATCTTCTGATAACTTTGACGTATCTCTACCTACTATATAGGACAATCTCTTTCTACCTTCATCTAGCCCATTATCTAGTGCCTTAGAAACCATAATAGCCTCATGATGAAGACATCTTGCTGAAATACAGGTATAGATTAAATAAATATTGATAATTGTATAAGCAATTTTATAATCTTCTAGAAATTTCAGTAATAAAAATGGGATTAGAAAGCCTATAACTACATTCACAATGACAATAATTAATCCAGAAGTTTTAAGTGACTTACCTGTTTTACACCACTTTCTAGCTAGATTTTCCTCAAGAGATATTAATCTTCCCATAAGTTTAATTGGATGCGGAAAATAATATGGATCTCCAACAATAAAATCTAGTATTATAGCATATACTATGCCTAACATCTTTTACTCCCCCTAGTTGCGTTGACCACCTACAAAAACTCCCTGACCTAAGGTCAGGGAGTTTTTTCAAATGCTAAATTAACAAAAATTGGATTTCCTTCCCACCGAAGGTTGCATACTTATATATCTAGGCAGGTTTCCTGGCTCATGATTCATCCTACTTTCAACGCCTTCCCGGATTTCTCCAGTGACATAATGCTGAATTCGTCATCAATTACAGTAGCGGGGGCTGCATGGGATTATTAACCCATTTCCCTATTAATCTTTAGAACCTAATATATATTATTCAATTTTAATTAAGTACAATATTATAATAATAATTTTTTTCAATAATCAAATTTACATACCTTTATTCAATATTCCATATATTCTTTCAATATCTAATGATTGTCTCAACGCTGCAGCTAATTTGTCATATTCTTTCTGCTTGTCTTCAGGATCCTTTAATTTGTTAGTTCTCTCCGAAATGCTATCCTCTTCATCTATGTTAAGGACCATGTATGGAATTATTCCAATAGTCGGAACGTTAATTAATTCTTCAAGCATCCTTGGCCCAGGTTCTAGAAGCTTAACCTCTCCACGAAATTTGTTGATAATTATACCTTTGATAAATTTCTTTTCATCCTCACCCTGAAGCATATATGTACCATAAAGTGATGCAAAAACACCGCCTCGGTCAATGTCCCCAACTAATAAAACTGGAGCATTGGCCATCTTTGCCATTCCCATATTTGCGAAATCATCCTTATTTAAATTGATTTCAGCTGAACTTCCTGCTCCCTCTATTACCATAATGTCATTTTCCCCAGCTAAACTATTGTATGCTTTCATTATATGCGAAATTAGCATTGGTTTATATTTATAATATTCAACTGTAGACATATTTTCAACAACTTCTCCATTAAGTAATATCTGAGATGTATTATTACCTGTAGGCTTTAAAAGTACAGGGTTCATCCTGACCTCAGGTTTTTTATATGCTGCTTCAGCCTGTACTGCTTGCCCCATTCCCATCTCTAATCCGTCCTCGGTTACATATGAAATTGATGACATGTTTTGAGATTTAAATGGAGCAACTTTAAAACCATCTTGTGCAAAAATCCTGCACAATCCAGCGGTTATTATACTTTTCCCCACATTTGACATCGTTCCTTGAATCATTATCGCTTTGGCCATTGTTGTACCTCTTTTTCTAAAATCTATGCATCTACCAGCACAAAAAATACACCTATCTTACAAAAGACAAGTGTATAAAAAGCGCTATATAATAGCTTTTCACTTTCTTATCCATCGTAAGAAATGAGAATTTAAGGTAGATTTGTATCCTGACTTAAGCATCTTCACACATTGCAGCCTTCCCAGTCACCTAGTGGCATAATTGCATGTACTCCGCTATTACAGTTGCGTGACAGTGTGGGATTTTCACCCAGCTTCCAATTAAATATTAAATTAACAAGTTTTATTATATAGTAAACTTATATATAAATCAATAGCGCATTTATAAACTCAAAAGTATGTCCACGACTTGCTAAAGTATGCTATAATAAAAACTTAGAAGGGAGTTTTTAGATGAAGAAGCGTCAAAAAATATTAGAATTAGACTACATGAGAGCTATTGCAGCTTTTGGTATATTTGCTATTCACGCTACTGGTGGATTCGTTATGTATTCTGATTTTAACAGCAATGCCATGAAATTAGGAATGT
>ENA-UOOK01002823-UOOK01002823.1-fermentation-metagenome-genome-assembly--contig:-NODE-2823-length-20655-cov-4.162961_pt1 | contig 20655 bp, 13 predicted proteins | sample MGYA00245777_ERZ724023 | MGnify/ENA primary metagenome ERZ724023 (study PRJEB28704, sample SAMN03018312) | fermentation metagenome | biome: anthropogenic terrestrial biome; feature: soil; material...
ACGAAACGGCCGACCGTCACCGCTTTGCGGTCTGTTACCCGCAGGGCGAGAAAGATGGCCGGGGGAACTTGTGCTGGAATGTAGGTTATCCCTTTCAACACGATATGACGATCGACGATGTGGAGTTTCTGACGCAGCTGGTGCATCATCTGCAGCAGAAGTATGGCTTCAGCAAACAGAATGTCTTTTGCGCGGGGATGTCGAACGGAGGAGAGATGTGTTATCTGTTGGCAGCCCGGAAGCCCGATCTGTTTGCTGCCGTGGCGCCGATATCCGGACTGATGATGGAGTGGCTCTACAAAAGCGACACCTCTACCCTCCCTGTTCCCCTCTTCGAAATCCATGGCACTGACGACAAAATCTCTGCCTGGGAGGGCGATCCCGATAACAAGGGAGGCTGGGGTGAATATATTCCCGTGCCCCTTGCCGTACACTTCTGCGCGGCGAAGAACCGTTGCACACTCATGCAGACCGATACGGTCACCGGAAAAGCACCCAACAACCGTACCATCGTGAAGCACCGTTTTTCCGGTGGAACCAACGACAGTGAGGTGTGGCTCTATGAGATGATTGGAGGGAAACATTCCTGGTTCTGGGACGACATGGATACGGGTGATGAGCTGTGGAAGTTCTTCAGCATGTATGTAGATCGAGAATGATGATGAGACCAAAAATATTTATTCTGTTTGTTTTTTACATCTTATCCAACTTACAGTTTTTATTACATGGTTCGGATTTTTATTTCAGGAACATATCTGTAGAAGATGGCCTTTCTCAAAATATGGTCTATTCCATATTCCAGGATAAGACTGGATTCATTTGGTTTGGTACCATGGATGGGCTGAATAGGTATGATGGAATCCAATACAGAATCTTCAAGAATGAAAGGGAGAATCCAAAATCCATCAGCTCAAACAGGATTTTCTCTATTCTACAGGATGAAGAAAATAAAATATGGATTGGGACAGCCAATGGCATCGACATTTATGATCCAATCAACGAGAGATTTACCAAATTCGACACCAAAACCACAGAGGGGAATGAAATAAAAGGAGTTGTCAGGGACTTGAAATCTGATCAAGAGGGAAACATCTGGATGGCTGTTCAGGACCAGGGAATCTTTTGTTACAACCAGGGCGAACTGAAAGAGTATGCATTGAAAGATGTGCATGTAAGAGAAATCTTATTTGACAAGGAAAACAACATATGGGTTGCGACTTACGGGTATGGGTTGCTCAAGATAGATCCAGCAAGTCATAAAACAACCCGTTACCTCTTGGAGAAAACAAAAATAAACTCACCCGAGAATAACATCAACTCAATCCTTTTACATCATTCAAAATACATCCTGGTAGGAACTGAAAAGAAAGGGTTACAGAAATTTGATATAGAGAAAGAGTTGTTCATCCCTTGTCTTGAGGTGGGTGATGATGGGAAGGAACTTTTTGTGAGGTGCATCATGAAATCCGACAACAACGAATTGTGGGTCGGGACGGAAACTGGACTTTACATCATTGACCTCCTCACTGAAAGACATCAAAACCTGAAACATTCTTACAACGACCCTTACTCTCTTTCTGACAATGCAATCCATAGCCTCTATCAGGATAGAGAAGGGGGAATATGGGTAGGTACATTCTTTGGCGGTGTCTGTTACTTCAACAAGGCTTTCTCACAATTTGAGAAATATTACCCCATTGCAGGTGAAAATTCTATCAGTGGAAAAAGTATCAGCGAGTTTTGCAAAGACGACAGGAATACCATCTGGATAGGCACGGAAGATGCAGGATTAAACTGGTTTAATCCTGTGACAAAAACATTTGGCCAGTGTAAGATTCCCGCAAAGAATATTCATTCCCTGCTTTATGACGATCAGAAACTCTGGGTTGGCACTTTCTCCGAGGGCATCTATACCCTGGAACTCAATAGTGGCAGGATCAAGTCATATGCCAATTCATTGTCGGGAAATACCATCATCGACAACAATGTGTATTCCATCTATAAAGATTCGACCGGCAAAATATGGATTGGAACATTAACAGGTCTGCAGTACTACAACAAAAGTTCAGACGATTTTACAAGGGTGCAGGAGGGTGTCATCAGAAAGCAGGTTAACTACATCCTGGAAGACAAGAAAGGGATATTGTGGTTTGCCACCATTGGCGAAGGTATCTATTCATACAATAGATTCTCGGATGAATGGGCTCATTACCCAACCATTGCGAATCGCGATGATGAAACAAGCAGAGACATCATCTGTCTGTTAGAAGACACAAAAGGCCGGCTCTGGATTGGGACAGAAGGGGCTGGAATTGGAATCTATGACACGGATACAAAATCATTGATAACCTTTGCAACAACTGAGACGGGATTACCCAATGATGTAACATATTGCCCGAAGCTAAATCTCCTGACTACAGATTGGGAACCGACTTTCAATATTACCCAGCTGTTAACTCACCAACGGGAGGGTTGACATACGATGGATACACAAAATACAGCTCATACGTATTAAATAGGTTCTCGGAAACAGGTCAACAATCGGGTGAAGGAGAGTTATACTTTTTCACGAAAGCGGAATCTGACCTGCTTTATGCCGAAGCAGCTTTGCAAACTTCTGAAAATTCCAAAGCAGTGGAATTGGTCAATCTCACACGCGTCAATCGGGGAAAACTAAACGACATCAATGTTACTTCCACAAAAGACAAAATACTGGAAGCCATCTATTATGAACGGTTTGTTGAATGTGGATATGCTTATACAGTGACCCCATTCTATGACAGACGGCGCACGCCAATTGATAAATTTCAGTTGACGACCAGGTCTTTCCGTCAGGTGCCGATCCCTGTGCTAGAGCTCAAGTTCTATAACATTGAATCGTACACATTTGGAGGTGAGCAAGACAGGAATGATAAATATGAATTTTAAATGAAGCGTAAATATAATGATATGAAAACATTCAGAAATATATCTTTCATCATCTCTTTGATTTGCATGATCTCTTGTGACAGATCGGGCATATTTGAAGAATTTCAAAGTTCAACTCCATGGGAGTTCCACGTGCAGGTATTCAGTGATGACAATAAAACGCAGCCAATATCGGATGTGGCAGTAAAGATTTACAAAACAGCTGAAGATCGCGATAACAATACAAACATTTTTTTAAGTGGAAGCACGAATGCTGAAGGTAAGGCCATATTTACTTTAAAGGATTTTGAACCTGGTCTGGATAGTGAAAAATCCAAAGGTATCTATTACATAAAGGCAGAGAAAAATGGTGTTGTTAAAAATGAGACCACTCGTTATCTTCTGATGAACGATGGACACACGCACCAATTTATTGTGCTGAAGTAGTACGTAGTAATTAACCCATTGTAGGACTGATTGTAAAATTGGTTCTACAATGGATTAAAATTTCAAATTATGCACATAAAATTACTATTCATATTGTCCGCAATTATTTTTTCATCCTGTGTGGAAAATGTTCAAGGCAGTGAATCACAACCCGATTTGAATATTTATGTTGTGGATGAGTCAGGTGGCATCGTCGAAGGGGTCACCGTAGAAATATTCGAATCAGCTGAAGATCGAAATGCAGGTCGTCATATTTTATTGGCAAAAAATACGGATAACCAAGGCAAAGCCAGTTTCTCTGGAAAAGAAATCAACAAAACCAACAGACCTTTAGAAGAGATCAATGGTAGATATTATCTAAACTTGTATAAACACAATCTAAGGCAACAGGCTGAAACAGATTTCCTTGATTTTACGAAAGATCATAAAATCAGTCAGACGGTCACGCTGGAAAATGTCAATGCCGAAATCATTACCGTAAAAGTAGCGGTTGTATATGAAAACCCGGTTATACAACCTCAAAACAAACGAATTCATGAACTCTTTATTACTCCGGGATATAGTTTTAGTTGGAATGATCCGGTCATCCTGTCGCAGAACTACGAGAAAGCGCTGGAAGAGGCTTCCGGATATACAGTCGACTATCAAGTGGTACAAGAGATTGATGCAAGTCAGCTGTTTACCTACTTGAAAAATGATCCGAAAAAAAGACCTTTTACTGTTGAAGAGGCGACAAAATATCTAAGCGAAGAAAATTGGAACACCTTTAAAACAGTAGGCACCTCATACGATTACAATGCAATGGTAAAACACTATGGTTTTGACCGGATGCGCGACAATGATGAAATTGATGAAGTATGGGTGTGGACTTTCCCATATTGTGGAATGTGGGAATCCCATATGATGGGCGAAGGAGCATTCTGGATTAACTCCGAGCCCAATGAGAATCCGTCCTGCAAGAAGTTGCTCAGCATCATGGGGCTCAACTACGAACGCGACCTGGCCTGTGCATTAGAAAGTTACAGTCACCGTTTTGAATCGACCATGATGAAGGTTTATGGATGGTGGGATTATGACAACAAACCCAATACAAACGATCTGACCACATGGGAGTTGTTTTCTGCCTATGGATTAAGATACGACAAATATGAAAAACATAGGTCGCAAGTGGGCAATGTACACTTTCCTCCCAATGGACTAAAAGATTATGACTTTGGGAATGAAACATACATCATGAGCTATGTGGACGACTGGCTAAATTACCCCTATCTGAGAAGATCGAACCCGAAGTCTGTGAACCGGACAGAATGGGGCAACCCCGAAGGTTCCTATCAACTGGGATGGATGAAATATTATTTGTCACACTTACCACATTTCAAAGGGATCAGTCCTTATGATGGAAAGTTAAATAACTGGTGGCATTATGTGGTAGATTATAACGATGCAATAAAAAAACAAAACATTGAATGATTATGGCCATCACAAGTAAGCTTCAAAGCCTGTTTCTGTTCATATGCTGTACATTTCCGTTGTGGAGTGCCCATTCGGTCAACGTCGCAGCAATTCATCATAAGCAGCCATTAATGGCTCATTCTGTGATCCCCGATTTACATATATCGGAAACGTTGCCATTGATTTCATATCAGATTGCGGAGCGTGAATATACTACCGCAGCGACCTCCGACAGCATGGATATTTCATTTTCCTTAAAACCATTTGATGTTGGCGTTCACGGGAAAATCACCTTTAGAAATACCTCGACCGACACCATCAATCTGCACAACATTGTACCATTGGGGAGAAATGAAGAGCATGTTTATATCACGGGAAAAGGATCCCATGGATTATCCCGCTCCCATTTATTCAGGCCAGGATACCAGCCGGTCAATGTAATCCTCCCGGACAATTCATGGGAATTGGGATTCACCTGTGTAGAGGCCGATGGAGAGAATAACATTGTTGCCTTGGTCCGGAGAGACAACAGGAGTCTGAAAGATGGCAGGTTAAAACGTTTCGAAACCATCCTTTACCCCGGTGGAACAATTGAATACAATTTCTGGCTCGACCAGTATCAGGGTAACTGGCAAAACGGGATGAAATTAATATTTCAGGAAAGATATTTGTATGATGTGCCAGTTGGTGAATTCAACAATTACCTGATGGAAAGAGAAGATTTGAAGTGGATTCAAAGCTGCTATTCGGCAAATCTGATGATGACATGGGATAAACGTTTCTTTGACTATACCGACAACTCGTTCCATGTAAAAGAACATCTCGAAAAGATGAATAAACTGATTGGTGGATATGATGTATTCGGTATATGGCCTACCTGGCCTGCGCTCGGCATGGATCAGCGAAACCAGTGGGATATGTTTCGGGACTTACCAGGAGGATTTGATAAACTCAAGGAAATCTCTGAATTATGCCACCAAATGGGAAGCTACTTCTTTCTATGCTATAACCCCTGGGACGAAAGCACCCGCTCCGATGAAGGACATTTCGATGGCATGACCAACATCACGCGGATAGCAGACATCGATGGTTTTGTTCTCGATACCCGAGGAGGATCCAGCACAGAGCTACAGGATGCGGCAGATGCAGCACGCAAAGGAGTCGTCATGTATAGCGAAGGCATGGCTGTTCCGTGCGACATGCAAGGAATCGTATCCGGCAGAGTCCACAATGCCCTGTATTATCCCCCCGTTCTCAATTTGAACAAGTTGATAAAGCCAGAGTTTGCCATATTCAGGGTAGCAGAAGAGGCCAGAGAGCCCATTAAGAGGGAATTCAATCTCTCCTTTTTCAATGGATATGGTACGGAGATAAACAGTTTTCCTCCGGGTCGATTTGAATGGTCTGATGATCAGATGCGTTATTGGGGGAAACTGCTACAGATTCAACGGGAGAACAGCAGCAATTTCCTGCAGAAAAGTTATACTCCGTTGATCAGCACGCTTGTCGACAGCATATTCGTAAACGAATGGCCTGCCGAATCAAAAACTATTTATACTATTTTCAACTTGCATCCAGGAGGCTTCAAAGGCAATCTGTTTGAAATAAACAACGTAGATGGCAACTTTCATTATGTCGATCTTTTTCACCACGAAGAGCTGGAAGTGAGTGTCGTCGGAGACAAGCAATATGTCCCTGTAAAACTGGATGCATTCAACTCATACGATTTGGGGACCAACAATGAAGGTTCTGTATCTGCCATTGCAGCATTTCCGAAACATCTCTCCGTAACATTATCTGGAGATGTATTGGCTTTCTCGAGCAAGCGTGGAGACAGCATTCGCATCTGGGCGGGTAGCCCCTCTTATGAGAAGGAACCGGCAGTATTTGGAATTGAAGCGCAATCCATCCAGTTACATGCAGCATTTCCTCAGTACGAAGGCAAATTTATCATTCAAGCATTCGAAAACAAGGAAATAATTGATGAACGCATTATCCATATCACACCGGGCAGCGCACGACTGATATCTGAAGCCGAAACAACGGAGCGGGTTTCCAAAGCTCCCAAAGGCATGGTTTTGATCCCCTCGGGAATTTTCTCGTGCGATACCTATCGTACAGGAGATAACTTTATCGGTTACCCCGAAAACCCGACCGCAGCAGGAGAAAAGATCCCGATGAAGCAGTTTTATATGGATAAATACCCTGTCACCAACAAACAGTACGAGGAGTTTATCGCTGCAAGTGGGTATCAGCCAAGCGACACAACGAACTTTCTGAAGCACTGGACAAACGGGAAAATTCCCAAAGGGATGGAGAATTATCCGGTCATCTATGTCACGCTTGAAGATGCAAAAGCATATGCCAAATGGGCCGGCAAACGCCTTCCGACAGAAATTGAATGGCAATATGCAGCGCAAACCGAAGCGGGCAATGAATGGCCCTGGATACAAAAAACACCCGTCGAAAGAGAGGAAGAGTTTATCACAAATACGCTTTCTGTATGGAAGCTAAAAGGGATCGACGCAAGCCGCTGTAACTTGGGTGATGGTTCATTGTATCCGGTAGGAAAATATAAAAAAGGAGTCAATCCCTACGGACTCTACGATTTGGTCGGCTCTGTATGGCAGTTGACCAATGACCAGTACGACAACACCACCTACCGATACATCATGGTCAAAGGAGGAAGTTACTTCTTGCCCACGTCCAGCTTCTGGTATGTACAGGGAGGCCCCCGGGAACTGAATTTCAGACAGTACTTGCTCCGTGTTTCTCCCTCATTTGAAAGAAAAGCAACCGTCGGATTTCGCTGTGTGAAAGACGCACTATAACTAAAAAAGAAAATCAATTATATACATATTAGAATTTAGGATTTATGAAGAAAGTCAATTTGATATTATTGTGTTTGATTTATGTGATGATCACAAGCTGTACCCAAAATAAAATTGAACAACCATCAACAGATTTGTACATGAATAATCGATCACCATTAATTACAAAACCATTTATCGAGCTTCCTTTGGGAGCTGTCAAACCCGAGGGGTGGCTCAAGGACCAACTAAATAAGATGAAAGACGGAATGACAGGCCACCTCGATGAACTATACCCGCAAGTGATGGGTTCCAGAAATGGATGGCTTGGCGGCGATGGAGATGTCTGGGAAAGAGGGCCCTACTGGATCGACGGATTGCTTCCTTTGGCATATATACTGGATGACAATGACCTGAAAGCCAAGGTACAACCCTGGATCGAATGGACGCTGCAAAGTCAAAGAGAGGATGGATATTTCGGGCCCTCCGAAGATCTTGAACCGGAAAAAGGACTACAGAGAACGAACGCCAAGGACTGGTGGCCCAAAATGGTCGTTCTGAAGTTCATGAAACAATATTACGAAGCAACAAACGACGAGCGTGTCATTCCTTTCATGACGAAATACTTCAAATATCAATTGCAGGAGTTACCCGACACGCCGCTCAACAATTGGACAAGATGGGGACAATATCGTGGAGGCGACAATCTGATGATTGTTTACTGGCTCTACAATATCACCGGCGATGCTTTTCTGTTAGAGCTGGGAGACATCATCACAGAACAAACAACCGACTGGACGAATTCATTTTCCGACGGTGAGATGCTCAACAGCTTGTTCAGTGTACATTGCGTGAATCTTGCCCAGGGGATGAAACAGCCGCTCATCAGATATCAGGCTACAAAAGACACAATACATATCGATGCCGTCAACAAAGCCTATACCGACTTAAAGAGAGCCCATGGATGGCCCAATGGTCTGTATGGTGCTGACGAACTGCTACACTACGGAAATCCGACTCATGGATCTGAACTGTGTACAGCCGTCGAATTGATGTTTTCTTTGGAAAAAATGATTGAGATTACCGGCAATGTGGAATGGGCCGACTGGCTGGAGAGAATTTCATTTAACGCACTCCCCACCCAGGTAACCGATAATTACGACGCACGTCAATATTACCAGCAGCTGAATCAGGTAGAAGTATCTCGTCACCCAAGAAACTTTGTCACCTCATACAACGGAACCGATCAACTATTTGGCTTGTTAACAGGATACCCCTGTTGCACCTCCAATTTGCATCAAGGCTGGCCCAAGTTTACCAAACACCTATGGTATGCCTCCGAAGACAGAGGATTGGCAGCGCTTATCTATTCCCCAAACACTGTAACCGCAAAGGTCGGTTCAGGAGTCACAGTCTCTATTGCAGAGAAAACAAACTACCCGTTTGAAGAAGAGATCACATTTGAATTGAACATCCTCGATGACGTGGAAAAAGTTGAATTTCCACTTCATCTTAGAATACCCGCATGGAGCAAATTGGCCACCATCAAAATAAACAACGAACCTTGGGGCGAAAGTGAAGGCAACCAGATTGTCAAGATCGACCGTGAGTGGAAGTCTGGTGATGTTGTTGAGCTTGTACTTCCCATGGAAGTGAGTGTTTCCCGTTGGTATGAAGGTGCAGCAGCTGTAGAAAGAGGACCCCTTTTGTATGCTTTGCGCATGGAAGAAGTCTGGACAAAAGTTCAGAGTGATAACCCGCAATATGGGGAATGGTATTACGAGGTACACAGCAGTACTCCGTGGAACTATTGCCTAAAGGAGGAATCTATCAAAGACGAAAATATTGCAAACGACTTTCAGGTAATCAAAAAAGAAATGAGCGGATTTCCCTGGAACGTAGAAAACGCTCCCATAGAAATCAAAACAAAAGGAAAGCGGATGAACGACTGGAAACTATACAATGGTTCTGCAGGCCCTCAACCCTTTAGTGTTCAATACCAGACAGAAATGTCACCCGAAGAAGAAATCACACTAATTCCATATGGTTGTACCACATTGAGAATAACCGAATTCCCCGTCACAAGAAAATAGAATTCGGTCTCCCCACTTCTGTGGGACAAAAGAACCGTCGCAAGCTATAGCAAATGAGGTGCAGCGTGAAAGAACGCTACACCTCATTTCTATTTTTCGGACACCTGGCAGCTATAACACAACCCCCATTTCTTCGAAACGAGCAGCTGCATTCAGAAAATGGGCTGTAATCCAGAATACGGTCCAATGTTCGGAATAGCCGCCACGTAAAAGGAATACGTTTGACATGTCTCCTCTCTGAGCAAAGTTGGTATGCTGCATTTGCTCTCCCTGACTTCCATAAGGATCGGTCAGTTGTCCACAAGTAAGGAACATCGTTTTAGCCAATCGTTTCAGGTTTTCGTTTTTGGTAAGTTCCCCCATGCGATAAACTTCCGGAGCGAAAAGAACACCATAAATATCGATGTGCTGGTTTTGTGCCGAAACTACGGTCCATCCGCGTGTTTTGAACCTATAATCAGCCATACGACCTGGCGTGAGCGGAATGTCCCATACTACGACGTAGCTCAGACATACATCGCAGGCATGCTGGGCATAAGCCAGATACTTGGGGTCTTTGGTCAAATCATATACATTCAGGAAGCCTTGAAATGCAGCCCATGCTCCTTCTTTGTCTTCTCCCGAAGCATCGAGCGTTCCACCCCAGTATGGTTCAACCATCAAAAGATGACGTTTGGCGTAGTAATCGGCTGCCTTCACTGCTGCTTTCCGATAGGTTTCATTGTTGAAAAGCTTTGATGCAATAGCCAATGGAGCCATGTAGAATCCCTCTGCCGTAGAACGAGGCGACCAATCCGACTGCAAGATGCGTGAAGATGCCACATCGCAAGTTTTTTTCAGGAACTCTTCCCACTTCGTCGTATCATATCTTTTGTTCTTTCGGGCTGCTTCAATGGCTTTGGCAATATTGTACATTCCTTGTCCGTTGGAAACCGGGTCTGGATTGGCGTACTTCTTGCTGTTCACATTGTAAACCACCGGAAACCCTTCGCCAGAAACGGGATACGTTGACAAGAAATCCAGTGATTGTTGCACCATTTTATCGATAGAAGCATCGTTCCCAAAGCGCGATTTCAGATTCTGAAGTGAAAAGCCAGGCGAACCGGCTTGACCACACCAACCCATTACAATCTCCGGATTACTGGGTCGATCGTACATGTTGAATCCGGCATATCCATTTCCTTCAACCCAACGAGACTTGGCTAATATAAATTTAGAATCCAGTATTTCTTTATATGACGGCAAATCCTCTGTATAAAAAGGTTTGTACATTTCAATCGCATCATAAACTGGTTTCTGGAATGCTGTTCCCTGAGTATTAATTGTGTACAGATCAAGATAAAATGATTTCTCAATTACTTGATCAGGACTCATTTTGATATAAGTGTTGTCGTATGCTAAATTGCCGCATTGTATCGCTTTGGCAATACTGGGATGGTTGTTGTAGGTGATTGGGCCTGAATAAAGCACCAGTTCAGCATGATCATCAAAGGCTTCAACACCCATAGACCACCAATGATCGAACAGTTTGGCATCACGCAAAGGACTTGGTACCGTATGAATAACAGCACCGAATTTGTCAGCCACAGACGATTCCAAACAAGCGAAAGGCATTGGGTAGCGATGATCTTCAAAAATGGCTTTCTCTCCTGCTTTCCCTGAATAACTGGCCACGCAATTGGGCGTATTTTTTGTTCCCGAAGGGTTCCCATAATACACAATCCCCGGCAAAAATGCCTGAAGACCTTTTCCCGTTACATTCCATCGAACCGATAAAGTCAACGAGTCTATGTCGCTTTTTCCGGTCCACTCAAAGCGGCGGATACAGTGCACCAGTCCCTTTTCATTGCGATAGGCATCGCGAACTTTCATCACCCCTTGTGGCAATACAATTTCTCCTTTTACAATTTGCCAGTCGCCCGATTGTTCCATCGAAACAGGCGATGCATGGTGCCATTGCGCCGGCCATTTATTTTCCCAAGCCGTAGCAACAGACCAAAGACCTTCGTCTGGTGCTGAAATAATAGTTTTTTCACCAAGTTGAAGCTTGGGACGAATTCCGCCATTATCGTCTTTTAGCTTAAAAACCGACTGTGCTGAAACGGTACCTGCAATCAGGTTAAGGATAAATATGAATCGAATAAGTCGTTGCATGATAGTATGTAAGCTAGCCCCTTTTTAAGAGAATTTTTGATTAGACCACTAAGTTAGTGATTTATGTCTACAATGTTAAGATGCATGTACATTCTTTTTCATTGTCCCAATTGTGGAGTTTAATCACATCAATACTGGTTTGATGTAAATTATCATGACAATGGATTTAGACATGAAGAAAAAACATATATTTGCATGTGTTTTCATTGCTACATATAACATGTGGTTATAAAACATAGGGGGGTGAAGTTGTCATTCAAGCATCATGCAACGCATCAACTTTTTACAAATTTGACAAAAACCAAAGTAATCAGATAAAAAATATGAACTATAATAGCGAATCATTTATTTTCAGTGGTGAAATTGACTGGCAGCCGGCCGGCGAAGGAATGGAAAGACAAATTATGGGGTACGACGAGCATATTATGCTGGTGAAAGTAAAATTTGAAAAGGGTGCAGTGGGCAATGAACACACCCATTTTCATGCTCAAACGACTTATGTTGCAAGCGGACAGTTTGAATTTGTAATCGATGGCATCAAGAAAATTGTTAAAACAGGAGATGGATTATATATCGCTCCCAATGTCCTTCATGGCACCAAATGTATTGAGCCGGGTATCCTCATTGACTGCTTCAGTCCTATGAGAGAAGATTTTATCAAATAGAAATATCCGAAGAGTTTCATAACGAATTATATGGTTATATCAAATTCATCATCCAGAGTACAATCACAATATTAGGTTTATCGAAGCACAAATTGAATAAGTCGTTGCATGATAGCATGTAAGCTCCCCCCCTTTTAGGAGAATCATTGATGAGACTGCTAAATTAGTGATTTATGTATATTATCGCCCTCATTTCTATTTTTCGGACATCATTCAAATATATTTAACCATGATATTTTTAGAAAGTTAGGTGAAATTGAAAAAGTTAACCAAAACGGTTTATTCATATATTGTTTGTCAATTTCCAAGTTTGTCTTACCTTTGTGCTCGCAATGGTTTCCGATTTGCACTTAATAAGTCGCAATAGGAATTAAAAGGGAATGCCGTGCAATTCGGCAACAGTTCCCGCTGCTGTAAGTCTCAATCTCCAATTTGGAGATGTGATGTTAAAGCACTCTTTGCCACTGGTTTTCAGAACTGGGAAGGCGCTTTAACAGAGACGAGTCAGAAGACCTGCCTTGCTTGTGGGGTTTACAGTCTACGGGTTTATGGACTAAGAATCAACAAATAAGGCATCCCTTTCTGGCTTCGTTTATCTGCTGAAAGTTTATTGCAACGTTTGCTGTAAATCCGAATATTAACTTATTAATATCGGTTTGAAGCGTATGCTAAGGCTTTGCGTAAAATTTCTATCTATTCTTTCACTGCTTGTCATTTGCAGTGAATCTTCCCCTTTATTTGCTCAGGAAAAAGACTCAATTACATCTGCCATACCGTTACACGAAGTAGTGGTTCGTGCTGATAGGTTAAAAAGAGAAACAATCCCCGTTCAAGTTCTATCAGGAGAAACACTCAAGAAATTGAGCGTTCATTCCGTAGCTGATGCTGTACGCTATTTTTCAGGTGTGCAGGTCAAGGACTATGGTGGTATTGGTGGATTGAAAACCGTTAATATTCGCAGTATGGGCAGCCATCATGTAGGAGTATTCTATGATGGCATAGAATTAGGTAATGCGCAAAATGGTGTTGTGGACTTAGGTCGTTTCTCATTGGACAACATGGAAGCGGTTACACTCTATAATGGTCAGAAAAGTGCATTGTTTCAACCTGCAAAAGACTATGCTTCTGCAAGTGCTGTCTATATGCAAACGCGTAAACCCGAATTCAAAGAGAAGAAACGGTATAATCTAAATTTAGGACTCAAGAGTGGTTCTTTTCATACCATTAACCCATCTGTACTATTTGAATATAAGCTTAGCGCCAATGTATCAGCATCCTTCAGTTCTGAATTTCTATATACCTCGGGTAAATATAAGTTCTCCTATACCAAGAAAAATGGATATGACACTACCGAGGTTCGTAAAAATGGAGACGTTAGGATGTTCCGCACTGAAGCTGCCTTCTTCGGGAAGATTAAAAGTGGAGAATGGCGAACTAAAGCCTATTATTATAATTCAGAGCGTGGTTATCCCGGAGCGTCAGTTCGTGAGGAACCTGGAAAGTTCAAGCATCAAGACCGCCAGTGGGATGATAATTTCTTTGTACAAGGTACTTTTCGCAAGCATTTTGGTGGTTGGTATAGCTTGATGCTAAATGGAAAATATGCCTACGATTATTTGCATTATCTTTCTGATCCGAGGAAAGATGTGACGACTATGTATGTAGATAATCACTATAAACAACAAGAAACCTATGCATCTGCCGCACATTTGTTCTCAATCTTTCCTTGGTGGAGTGTATCTCTATCAAACGATTTTCAATGGAATACATTGGATGCTGATTTGGTGGATTTTGTATATCCAAATCGTTACGCTCTATTTTCTGCTCTTTCGACATCAATCGACTTCAACAGATTCAAAATACAAGGAAGTTTACTGCATACATACGTCAAAGACGAAACTCTTACAGCTGGTGCAAATGCTGGGGATAAAAGTGTCATTACCCCCTCACTAATAACCTCTTGGCAACCTTCTAAAAGAGAAGAGTTTCATCTAAGAGCCTTTTATAAACGAGTCTTTCGTATGCCTACGATGAACGACTTGTATTATACCTTTATTGGTAATAAAGACCTTGATCCCGAATATACCAATCAATACAACATCGGAACTACTTACGCTAAAGATTTCAAGCAAGGCTTTTTCAATCGCTTGGAACTACAAGTGGATGCTTATTACAATGAAGTAGAAGATAAAATTATTGCCATGCCTACCTCAAATCAATTCCGCTGGACTATGCTTAACCTTGGTTATGTAGAGATTAGAGGCATGGATGCCGCTATTCAAGGCTCCTTCAGTTTGGGAAAAGTAAATCTTTCTCCCCGCTTGAGTTATACCTATCAGAAAGCTCAGGATTTTACTGACGCTGAGAGTCAATGGTATGGTGGGCAAATTCCTTATATACCTTGGCATAGCGGATCTATAATCGTGAGTGGCTCATACAAGAGTTGGTATTGGAATTACAGTTTTATCTATACGGGAGAACGCTATGAAGCAGTTGCCAATATTCCTGAAAACTATGCCCAACCCTGGTATACACACGATTTGTCTCTTTCAAAGAATTTCAATTTTAAGCCATTCGAGATGAGTGCCACGGCTGAGGTAAACAATATTTTCAATCAACAATACGAGGTGGTGCAATGCTACCCAATGCCCGGTACGAATTTCAAAATTAAACTCAATTTTATATTATGACACAACGCATTTCAATCTTTTGCATGACGCTGTTGCTGCTGATATCTTGTCGCAAAGAGGAACCTATTATTCCATCAACCGACACAGATGTTACACATGGCGCTTCTACCGAAAGTATTAAAGGCTTCTTTTTGCTCAACGAGGGAAATATGGGCAACAATAAAGCTACACTTGACTACTTTGATTACGAAACAGGTATTTACACCAAGAACATCTATGCCGAACGTAATCCGGGCGTAGTGAAAGAGCTTGGTGATGTGGGGAATGACCTGGAAATCTACGGCAATAAACTATATGCCGTCATCAACTGCTCTCACTTTGTGGAGGTGATGGATGTAGAAACAGCCAAACATATCACACAAATATCCATTCCTAACTGTCGATACTTGGCTTTTTACAAAGGGTATGCTTATGTCAGTTCATACGCAGGTCCTGTACAAATAGATCCCAATGCTCGTTTGGGTTATGTGGCTAAGGTGGATACCGCTTCATTGGCAGTAATCGACACTTGCATTGTAGGCTTCCAACCCGAAGAGATGGTCATTAGTGGTAATAAACTCTATGTTGCCAATTCTGGTGGCTATCGCGTTCCCAATTATGACAACACTGTTTCGGTCATCGATTTGGAAACATTTACCGAAATAAAGAAAATAGAGGTCGCTATCAACCTACATCGTATGGAGATTGACAAGAACGGGTATATCTATGTTTCTTCTCGTGGAGACTATTATGATATCCCATCGAAGACGCTCATGATAGATAGTCGAACAGACAAGGTGGTACGCGAGATTGAAAATCTACCCAATAGTGAAATGGCTCTTTGTGGTGACTCACTTTATGTGTACAGCACTGAGTGGAGCTATCATACCAATCGTAACACCATAACCTACGCCATATACGATACGCAGAAAGAGGATATTGTTACTCGAAACTTTATCAAGGATGGAACGGAGAAAGATATTGTAATCCCATACGGAGTGGCTATTAATCCTGAGACAAGAGAGTTCTTTGTGACCGATGCAAAAAACTATGTAACCCCCGGTAAATTACATTGCTATAGCAAGGAAGGAGTGCGAAAATGGTCGGTTACAACAGGCGATATTCCGGCACACTTTGCTTTTACAAGAAAGAAATTAAAACCAATTCAATAATATTTAATCAATAAAATTAGTTCGTATGAAAAATTTATTAAAGATGTTTATCCTGACTTGTATGTTGGGCATGGTGTGGTCGTGTGAATACGATGACAACGATTTATGGAATAAAGTAGAAGAGATTGACCAGCGTGTTGAATCCCTTGAAAAAACGGTGGCAAAAATGAATGAAGATATTTCTTCCATTCAAACAATTGTTGATGCTTTAAATAAAGGTAAAGTTATAACCAATGTAGAGCAACTTGAGGACGGTTATAAACTTACTTTTAGTGACAATTCTTCAGTTACACTTAAAAATGGTGAGAATGGAGAGAATGCTCCGATAATTGGAGTTAAAGTTGATGAAGATGGCATTTACTATTGGACACAAACCATAAATAATCTGACTAATTGGATCTTAGATGATAATGGCGATAATATTCCAGTTACAGGATCCAATGGTGCTGCTGGTGTGACTCCGATATTAGGAGTAGATTCTGAGGGATATTGGACTGTTGATACAGGAGATGGGCCTAGTCATATTCTTGACTCATATGGAAACCGAATAAAAGCAACTGGGGAAAAAGGAGATTCATTTTTTAGTTCAGTTGAAGAAACTGATACTGCTGTTATTATAACTCAATCAAATGGCACAGTTATTACGATTGAAAAAAACGCTCCACTCTCCGTTTCTTTTGTTGATGGAGACAATCGAACTATAAAGGTTGGTACAACAGCTGAGTTCTCTCTTACATCTGTAAATCTTGATTATTGCAAAGTTCTAGAGGTTACCAAAGGTTGGAATGCAGAACTATCATATACGCAAGTTCGTGCCATCAGTGATGTAAAGATTGCAATAACTGCCCCAACTACAGTTACCGATGCAAATCGCAATTGTGAGATTCGCATATTAGTCTCTGACGAGGCAGGAAACACTAGAATATCAAAACTACATATTTCTTGTTCTGATTTCGAGTTGCGTACATTGACATTTGAAGACAATGATTTTAAAGCCAATACATATACTTTAGATTACAGTAATACTACCATATCAAAATGGTCAGACCTAATTGACAATCCTCAATACGGAGGAGCTATGCTTTATGGTGATTATTCTACAGCAAAATATTATTGGTACGATGAGGGAAATACTGGATTGATGCACACTGTACCTTATAACTACGACGCTTATTGTTATTGGGGTGGTGGTCATGCGATCTCAAACTACAACACAAAGAATTATTCCAGTTATGGAGATTTTAATTATCAACTGACAGTCTATAATGATGTCGCAAGTGACGAGATGAATACTACCGGAGGAGGACACAATGGTTCAAATAACTTCGCCATGCACTTTGGATATAAAGATGGTTCACCATGGAATGGGACCGAATTTTTACCGGCAATAAACTTTGCAGATGGTGTGGCACGTACCATAGACCATATGTATGTCAATAACTCTACCTATGCAATCAACTGTTACTGTAACGGAAATGGTCTTACTGCACAAATTGGTCCAGATGATTGGGTTAAGTTGATTGCTATCGGTTACGATGCAGATGCTCAAAAAACAGGTGAATGTGAAATTTATATGTGCAATGGTCCTGATAATATCGTGTCAGAATGGACTAAATGGGATCTATCGAGCCTTGGAAATGTTGTAAGCATTGAGTTTAATGTCAGCGGCAGCAGTGACAATGGCTATGGTTTCAGCCAACCCGCTTATTTTGCTTACGATGATGTTTGCGTAAGATTTTAATTAAAAACATTGATAAAATATGAATTTCAGATTTTTGAATAGTATAGTACTGCTTCTGTTGTCAGGGGCAGTACTACTAATGACCTCCTGCGATAAAGATGAGCCGTTTGTACTTACGCAAGAGGATATTATAGTGAAAGTTCCCGAAGGTGGGTTTACTGCCAAAGTAAATCAGCTTTTAAGAATAACTCCTGAGTACCCTGCAAATGAAGCGATTGACTTTCTGTGGCTCCTCAATGAAGAAGTAATAGCTACAACTCCAAATCTTGAATACATGTTTGAGATAGGAGGCGATTACAAACTCAACTTAACGGTGACGCATGATCAACAAAGTTTTTCGTATGAATATGCTGTAAAGGTAATTTTTGAAGAAGTAGAAGATGCTCCAGAAGGAGCAACAGCATACATAACCAAGGTTCTTGATTTCTTACCGGCAGTAGGACAGTTTACCAATAAACTTCCGGCATACAAGGATGGCGATACACAAGAAACAATGAATGCCAAAGTTCTTGAAGCTATTGGAAATAACAATAAAGGAATGATTTCACTTGGAGGATTCGGTGGATATGTAGTCGTAGGATTTGATCATACCATTAAAAACGTAGAAGGCAAACGTGATTTCAGAGTGCTTGCCAATGCCTTTTACGCAGCCGCCAACCCCGACCCCAATGCTCCTATTGGAGGTAGCTGTGAGCCAGGAGTCATAATGGTTGCATACGATGCGAATAAGGACGGTATACCAAATGATAATGAGTGGTACGAGATTGCAGGTAGTTCGCATATTGACCCATCACAGGAACTCTGGTATCAACGAGCAAAAGATGCAGGGTGTAATGTGAACCTATATCGCAATTACGAAATTACCTACCACCGTCCCCAAAAAGAACCATCTTCTCGAGATGAGTGGAGCACATACATTAGTTGGGAAGATAACCAAGGAAATAAAGGGTATAAAGTAAAGAATCAATATCACGCTCAATCTTATTTCCCTCAATGGTTCACTACTGACAAATTAACCTTAAAAGGTACTTGTCTACCACAAAACGGAATAGATGAAAGCGGTAAGGGGAATTACTTTGTTCTCTATAAATTCTTGTATGGATATGCCGATAATGAAACCAATGCTGCAGATGATTCGGCTATCGACATTAGCTGGGCAATAAATAATATGGGACAAAACGTGGAACTGCCAGGTGTGGATTTTATAAAAATATATACAGGCGTCAATCAAGAAAATGGTTGGTTAGGTGAATGTTCTACAGAAATAACAGGAGTGGAGGATTTGCACATCTTGGGTGTAGATATAGATACTCGCAAATAAAAAAATAGAATATGGAAAAGAAGATAAATCTACGATTTGCAGTTGTTGCAGTAATTATTCTATCGGCAGCTCTAAGCCGCCTTATACCTCACCCTGCAAATTTTTCTCCTATTGGGAGTATGGCACTATTCGGAGCCGCATATTTCAGTAAAAAGTATTGGGCATTTATAATCCCGATAGTGACGATGTGGTTAAGCGACTTAATCCTGAATAATGTAGTATATGGTGAGTACTTTGATCATTTTGTATGGTTCTATAGTGGCTCATTGTTTACTTATGGAGCTTTTGTATTAATAGGATTGATGGGATTATTTTCCTTGAAGAAAATCAAAATGAATAGTGTACTGTTGTCTGCTTTATCAGCATCTGTTATCTTCTTTATCGTATCCAACTTTGGGGTGTGGACATCATCTGGGATGTATCCACATACTTGGGAGGGGCTGACCGCTTGCTATGTTGCAGGAATACCATTTTTCGGCAATACGATTTTAGGAGATTTATGTTACTCGGCAGGAATGTTTGGTACGTTTGAAACAGCAAGTAAATATGTGCCTCAATTAAAGATGGCATAAAACAAGTATCTGGTTAAGGACAAGTTAATTGTTAACAGCATATTATGTAACAATGAAGTATCAGTCGCAAAGGTAATTTCTTCTGTTTTGCATCCCATAGCTCTTCAACGATTGCTGGAGCAACTCGCATTTGTAAAGCAACCTGTCCAGAAGGGCCGTAGCAAGGACTTCATCGTCGTGTGATCTTGCCCATTTCGCGGGGGATTTATTTATCGTCAAAACGATAGGAAAAATGGATATCCTTTGTATGAACTTTTATTTTTACTTTTAAATATCTCTAGACCCATAGTCCTATCTCTTCATACAGTAACACCTATCTGGTAAGACTCGAAGGGGGAACAGGTAGAATCTCTTGAATTTATCTTAGTACCCTTTCTATCTTATGTGAAGGCTATTTTCCAACTCATCTTTCACACTCTTTGTAAATGTTATAATTATAAGTATTCCATCACTAGGATGTTTCTTATTAGAAGGCACAAGGGGAATAATTGGTTCTTTTTCACCATTCTTCCTCCAGATTACCGTAGTTCTGCCACCCGTTATTTTTATATTTTGGATTTGGAGAAAACTCGCCAGTCCCGATATCAAAATCCGATTTGGTAAAAGGAATCCTATATTCACCGAAATTACAGATTTTTTTCTCGCTGTTTTC
>ENA-UOOK01002824-UOOK01002824.1-fermentation-metagenome-genome-assembly--contig:-NODE-2824-length-20652-cov-4.547021_pt1 | contig 20652 bp, 15 predicted proteins | sample MGYA00245777_ERZ724023 | MGnify/ENA primary metagenome ERZ724023 (study PRJEB28704, sample SAMN03018312) | fermentation metagenome | biome: anthropogenic terrestrial biome; feature: soil; material...
ATATTCAAAAGAAAGAATATGATTAGCTATCAAGCAGAAGGCATAGAAATGCCAAAGATCAAGAAAAGAGATACTACCTCATGGATAAAGAAGGTAGCAGCCGCACATGGACGAAAGGTCGGTGAAATCGGCTATATGTTTGTCAATGATGAAAAGATACTGGAAACGAACAAACAGTATCTGGGGCATGATTATTATACGGACATCATCACTTTTGATGATGATGAGGGAGATGTACTCAATGGTGATATCGTAATATCCCTAGATACGGTCAAATCAAATGCCAAGAAGTTCAATAAAACTTATGACGATGAACTCCACCGTGTAATCATCCATGGCATCTTGCATCTTTGCGGAATCAATGATAAGGGACCTGGAGAACGAGAGATCATGGAAGCTAATGAAAATGAAGCTTTAAAGATGCTTTAAAGACTAAAATTTTCACTTCTATCAAGATAACCAACACAAATTATATTATTTATCTTCAGGAAAGTCTAGTCCCTTGATTTTAATAACCAGACTATAATGAACAATACCGTCTCAGTCTAACTAAAAACTGAGACGGTATTATTCTATTTAGGACCTAACTGATAAGGTCAGAATATCCTAAATCATCACTTTCTTATTTCTTTCCAGCGAGTAACTGCAACGCCTTTTGAACAGTGTGATTCTTTTCATTTATAATTTCAAAATACTCATTCATACCCCACAGGTCACGTGCAATTAAGGCTTTCAACTGAATAGATAATGTTGGAATTGTTTTTTGGAGTTCCTTATCATCTGCAGGCTTGACCTTTTGTCTAGCTCCTTCAGCCACAATACTATCAATAAGCACTTGTGGAACCGTAAAATTCTTGCGGAAGCTGGAGAAAGAAGGATATTTAGCCTTTAATTCCTTACGATAATTGTCTATATAAGAAAGTGTTTGTGTATAGATAGAATTACCGACAAGAAGTTTCCGATGAAATGCTGTATATTGTAAGGTATCCAACGGTACGAAATAGTCTGGCATGATGCCACCACCACCATAGACAAGACGGTGTTTACGAAGCGTATAATACTTCTGAGAGGGATCAAAATGAATGCTATCACGATTAGTGAATTCACCATGTTTATAACGATGGTCAAGATCCATTTCATAATCTTTCAGATCACCCTTTTTATATGGTTTCTGTATGCAACGGCCACTAGGGGTATAATAGTGAGCTACCGTAAGTCGGATCATACTACCATCTGGAAAAGGAACAGGACGCTGTACAAGACCTTTTCCAAATGATCGACGGCCGACAACGATGGCACGATCCTGATCTTGCAACGCTCCGGTTACAATCTCTGCTGCAGAAGCGGAAAACTCATCAATAAGAACTATGACTTTCCCTTTAAGCATCTTGCCTTTTCCATTAGAATGAAATTCTTCCCTAGGAGAACGACGGCCTTTTGTATATACAATCAAAGCATGATCAGGAAGAAATTGCTGAGCAATTTCAACAGCAGACTGGAGATATCCTCCACCATTCTCCTGAAGGTCCAATATAAGGTCCTTCATCCCTTCATGCTGTAAAGAATCAATAGATTGAGAGATTTCTTGCGGACTATGGATACCAAAACTCTCCAAACGTATATAACCGATTCCAGGACGTATCAGATATGAGGCATCAACGGTTTTTAAAGGAATCCTATCTCTAATTACCATAAAATGGAGTTTAGCCGGTGCACCACGCCGGACAATTGTCAGGTTTACCTTTGTGCCTTTAGGTCCGCGTAAACGCTTCATAATCTGTTCTCGAGGCATTTTAACGCCCGCTATGGCTGTATCATTCACGTTTACGATACGATCACCGGCAATAATGCCAACCTTCTCAGAAGGGCCATTAACGACAGGTTGGATAACTACCAATGTATCATTCATCATATTAAATTGAACTCCAATGCCATCAAAATCACCATTCAAAGGTTCATTCAACTCTTTAGTTTCAGACGGAGTAGTATAAGCAGAATGAGGATCTAGTTTATCCAACATACCGCGAATGGCATCCTCTACCAGTTTATTCTCATCCACAGAATCGACATAAAGATTATCTATAGCTAATTCAGCGGCACTGAGTTTCGCCAGTGGAGAACCCTTTTCTAAATGGATACGAAACTGTGCTGACAAAGAAAATGCACAGCTTAGAAATACAACTAACAGAACGGTTTTTTTTCTATAAGACATAATTTAATGCTATATTTATCATTACCATTTCCCTATTCTCAAGATGATTCAAAATCATATTCTCCGCTCACTTTTCCAGCCACTGCCTAACCCTTACATCTCTTCAAGTCCTTGCCCTTTATCTACTTTATCAGTGGTCAGATTCTCGGTTTGTATTTCCTCTTCAGGAAGGTCTTCTTCTATAACCAGATTATCAATGATAAAATTCTGCCTTTCCATCGTATTCTTACCCATATAATAAGTCAACAATTTCTGAACCTGGTCATTTTTATGAAGTGTAACCTGTTCCAGCCTCATATCCGGACCTATAAAATGAGCAAATTCATCCGGAGAAATCTCACCAAGTCCTTTGAATCTGGTTATCTCAGGATCTGGCCCAAGTTCTCCGATAGCTTTACGGCGTTCCTCATCTGTATAACAATAAGAAGTTATAAAATCACTCTTCTTCCCATATTTTTTCTCATAATCAGTGATAGTCCTCTTATCCTTGATCTTGGTCTTCCTGTTTCGTACGCGGAAAAGTGGTGTCTGAAGCACATAAACATGCCCCTTCTTAATCAATTCAGGGTAGAACTGAAGAAAAAAAGTTATCATCAGCAAACGGATATGCATACCATCTACATCAGCATCCGTAGCGACAATCACCTTGTTATACCTCAGATCATCCAGTCCATCTTCTATATCCAAAGCAGCCTGAAGAAGATTAAACTCCTCATTTTCATATACTACTTTTTTAGTTAGTCCAAAGCAATTCAAAGGTTTACCACGAAGAGAAAATACAGCTTGAGTATTTACATCGCGACTTTTCGTAATACTTCCACTGGCAGAATCTCCCTCTGTAATAAAGATACAACTCTCTTCCTTACGAGGATTTCTCAAATCGCAATAATGAATACGGCAGTCTCTTAACTTACGATTATGGAGACTCGCTTTTTTCGCACGTTCACGGGCAAGTTTTGTGATTCCTGCCATTGACTTACGCTCATGCTCGCTCTCCTTAATCTTATTCTCAATCACTTCCGTTACATCCTGATGAATGTGCAGATAGTTATCTACATTTTGTTTGATAAAATCACCAACATATTTATTAATAGACTCCCCGCCAGGGGACATCTGTGTACTTCCTAATTTGATCTTAGTCTGACTTTCAAATACAGGTTCCTCAACGTTAATGGCAATAGCAGCTACTATCCCATTACGAATATCCGTATAATCATAGTTCTTGTTAAAGAATTCCTTGATTGTCTTTGCAATATGTTCTTTAAAAGCACTCTGATGGGTACCACCCTGAGTAGTAAGCTGTCCATTTACGAAACTGTAATATTCTTCACCATACTGATTTGTATGAGTAAAAGCGATTTCTATATCCTCACCTTTCATGTGAACAATCGGATATAACCCATCTACTGTCATATTATCAGTTAGCAAATCCTGCAATCCATTACGGCTGTGAATACGTCTTTCATTATACATAATGCTAAGACCAGAGTTCAGATATGTATAATTGCGGAGCATCGTTTCGACAATATCATCATGGAAGGCATAATTCTTGAACATGGTATCATCTGGTTTAAAAAAGATATAAGTACCCGTTTCATCTGATGAAGATTCTGTCTTATCACTCTTTTTCACTCCCCTTTCAAATATCAGCTCACGGACTTTCCCATCTCTGAAACTACGTACGGCAAACTTTGAACTCAAAGCATTAACCGCTTTTATGCCCACGCCATTCAGTCCTACACTTTTCTTAAAAGCACGGGTATCATATTTACCACCAGTATTCAACTTTGCTACAGCTTCTTCCAGTTTCCCCTGTGGGATTCCACGCCCATAATCGCGTACAGACACCTCCTGATTATCCTTAATATTCACCTCAATACAGTCACCTGCATTCATTTTAAACTCATCAATGGAATTATCCATAACCTCTTTGAGAAGTACATAAATCCCATCCTCTGGTAAAGAACCATCCCCCAAACGCCCTATATACATTCCAGGACGCGTACGGACATGTTCCATATCATTCAAATGACGAATATTCGCATCTGTATATGCCGGTGTTATTGCCGGTTGATGATTCAAATTATGCTCATTTTCTTCTGACATCTATACCTTTCTTGCATTTGTGTTTTCCGGACTATAAATAGTAAAATCTAAGAATATCTTTATTTCAGCACTTCTGCATAAGTATCTCCTAAAGTTTATGTCTATCCATAATAACAGATAAACCATAATGTGATCTATACTTTAACATTATATCATGATTTTGTCTCATAATATTTTTGTTCACATAATATAATAATCATTTAACTTCTACTCCGTTGTTCTCAGTATCCTCCGAAGGAACAAGTATTTTCTTAAAGCAACGTCGGCGCTTGTGATTGATGGGATTCAATGGTCCCCACTGACTTTGAACACCTTCATTACTTTCCATCTCTACCTGACTTTCTCCCCATTTAAAACCATAAGCCTGATATCTGGGTATCAGATCTGCAAAAAGTAAGGAATTTGCACCTTTTTTACGGTATTCAGGCAAGAAACCTAACAGAAGAAGGTCTACACCTTCTGTCTTATGGCACTTGATAGCCCGAAGAGCATACCACCAACCAAACGGAAGTAAGCGTCCTCGATGACATTTTTGCATAGCCTTTGAAAGAGAAGGCATTGTAACACCAATACCAGCCAATTTGTTATCTGCACTAGTATCTTCTATAAGTGTGACTAAATTTAAATCAATAAAAGGCAGATATTCTTTAATCAACTGGTTAATCTGAGCTTCGCTCAATTCAGAATAACCATAAAGATCAGCATAGGTTTCATTGATGAGTTCAAAAATCTTGTGACCATATCCACCTTTGAATATATCATTCTTAGTAGGTTTTTTCACATGGAGATGGTAACGCTCCTCTACTACTTTCGCAATCTTGCTATACTTCTCGGGTATTTTATCAGGAACTTTTAAATAATATTCCACATAATCATTATCTTTTACAAAACCATCCATCTCTTCCATATATTTTGGATAATATGAATAGTTGTAAAGCGTCGGCATAGTACCAAGTTTATCAAATCCCCAGGTGAGCATTCCCTCAGGATCCATATCAGTAAAGCCTAAAGGCCCTACTATTTCCGTCATACCCTTACTCTTTCCGAAAGCCTCTACGGCACTCAACAAAGAATATAAAACCTCCTTCTCATCAATAAAATCAAGCCAGCCAAAACGAATAGATTTACAATTCCATTTTTTATTTGCTTTATGATTGATAATCGCTGCAATACGTCCCACAAGTTTTCCATTTTCATAAGCCATATAATATTCGGCCTCACAAAATTCGAAAGCAGCATTATGATTCTTATCCAGCGTATTGAATTCGTCACTAAACAGATTAGGCACATCGTAGGGACTTCCCTTATACAAATCGTAATGAAAATCGATAAAATGCTTGAGATCTTTTTTAGTTTCGACCTTTTTGATTTCTATTGCAGACATATAATTTAATATAAATATTGCTTTAAACCTACAAAGTTAAGAAAATAAAAGGAAACAAGCAAAGAGCATGGATTTTTTTGGGGATTATTAGAGAGTTTTATACAGAACAGAGCTCGTTTATGCGCACTATTTGTTAATCTGTGCAAAAGTATGACTGATAAAATATAAAATGCACGATTTTTTCAATATAAAAACGTGAAAGGTATAAACATAAAGACAAAAAAAACTCTCACGAAGAGATAAGCTCAAGTTCGTGAGAGTATTATAAGTAAGATATTCCTTATAAGAAAAGAATATCAATCATTCAATTTCGCCTTGATAAACTCACGATTCAGACGAGCGATGTTAGCTACAGACTCATTCTTAGGGCACTCTGCTTCACAGGCACGAGTGTTGGTACAGTTGCCAAAGCCTAACTCTTCCATCTTTGCAACCATCGATTTTGCACGACGCGCTGCTTCAACACGACCTTGGGGAAGTAAGGCAAACTGGCTCACCTTGGAACTTACGAACAACATAGCTGACCCATTCTTACAAGCTGCTACACAAGCACCACAACCGATACAAGAAGCACAGTCCATAGCCTCGTCAGCCTTATCCTTAGGAATAGGAATAGCATTCGCATCTTGGGCAGCTCCCGTTCTAACAGTGATATAACCACCTGCTGACATGATCTCATCAAATGCAGTACGGTCCACCATGCAATCCTTAATGACAGGAAATGCAGCAGAACGCCAAGGCTCTACCGTAATTGTATCTCCATCATTGAAACTACGCATGTAAAGTTGGCAGGTCGTACCTCCTTGTTCAGGTCCATGTGGATGACCATTAACATAGAGTGAGCACATACCACATATACCTTCCCGACAGTCGTGATCGAATACGAACGGTTCCTTATTGTCCTCTATCAACTGTTCGTTTAAGATATCCAACATCTCGAGGAAAGAAGTATCAGTAGGGATATCCTTCATCTCGAAGGTATCAAAATGACCTTCTGCCTGAGGTCCGTTCTGACGCCAGACCTTCAGCGTGAAATTTATATTCTTGTCCATTTTTTAATCTGATTTAATTGATACATCAACAATCCTGTATGAAGGATTACTTCTTATAATTACGAACTTGAACCTTAATGTACTTATAGTCCAATGGCTCCTTGAGAAGTGTAGGAGCAACATCATCAGAGCCTTCATATTTCCAGCAGCCTACATACATGTAATGTTCATCATCACGCTTAGCCTCACCTTCTTCAGTCTGAGACTCTTCACGGAAATGTCCGCCACAACTCTCATTCCGATTCAAGGCATCGTATGCTATCAACTCACCCATGGTAATAAAATCACGAAGATGAATAGCCTTATCAAGTTCCACATTCAATCCTTCTTCCGATCCAGGTACACGAACATGTGAATAGAATTCCTGACGCACGTCTTTCAGCATCGAAAGGGCTTTCTTCAAACCTTCTTCATTACGGGCCATTCCTACGTAGTTCCACATAATATTATACAATTTTCTGTGGATAAAATCAACGCTCTCGTCACCCTTTATATTGTAGATACGGTCTATTTCAGCTTTGACATTCTTCTCAGCCTCGTCAAACTCTGGAGCATCTGTTTTAAAACGAGGAACAGAAATCTGATCACTCAGATAATTCTGCATTGTATAAGGAATGACAAAATAACCATCACTCAATCCTTGCATCAAAGCGGATGCACCCAAACGGTTGGCGCCATGATCAGAGAAATTGCACTCTCCTAGAGCAAACAAGCCCTTGATAGAAGTCTGCAATTCGTAATCTACCCAAAGACCACCCATAGTATAGTGAATGGCCGGATATATCATCATCGGGTTTTTATATGGATCCACATTGACAATTCTCTTATACATATCAAACAAGTTGCCATATCGTTGCGTAACGACATCCTTTCCCAAGCGTCCGATAGCCTCTTTGAAATCCAAGAATACTGCCAATCCGGTCGAGTTGACACCAAAGCCCTTATCTGTACGTTCCTTAGCTGCACGAGATGCAACATCACGAGGTACTAAATTACCGAAAGCTGGATACCGACGTTCCAGATAATAATCCCGATCCTCTTCTGGTATATCCTTACCCTGGAGTTCACCACTCTGGAGTTTCTTAGCATCCTCAAGCTTCTTAGGAACCCAGATACGACCATCATTACGAAGAGACTCGGACATCAAAGTCAACTTCGATTGCTTGTCTCCATGTACAGGAATACAAGTTGGGTGAATCTGTACGAAACAAGGATTTGCAAACCAAGCACCCTTCCTATAGCACTGCATAGCAGCAGTACAGTTACATCCCATAGCATTGGTAGACAAGAAATAGGTATTTCCATAACCACCAGTTGCAATACAAACAGCATGAGCAGCATAGCGCTCAAGCTTTCCTGTAACAAGATTCTTGGCTATGATACCACGAGCACGCCCGTCAATGATGACAACATCTTCCATCTCTGTACGAGTATGGAGCTCTACTGTACCATTGTGCACTTCCTTCATTAAAGCAGAATAGGCTCCTAACAGCAACTGCTGTCCTGTCTGGCCCTTTGCATAAAAAGTACGGCTCACTTGCACACCACCAAAAGAACGGTTAGCCAAAAGCCCACCATACTCACGTGCAAAAGGAACACCTTCGGCAACACACTGGTCAATAATATCTGCACTCACCTCAGCCAGGCGATAGACATTAGCCTCACGTGAACGATAGTCTCCACCTTTGATCGTATCATAGAACAGACGGTAAGTCGAATCTGCATCATTTTGATAGTTCTTGGCTGCATTGATACCTCCCTGCGCTGCGATTGAGTGTGCGCGACGAGGAGAATCTTGAATACAGAAATTTATAACATGAAAACCCTGCTCACCCAAAGAGGCTGCTGCTGAAGCTCCAGCCAATCCAGTACCAACAACAATGATATCTAACTTACGCTTATTAGCTGGATTAACCAGTCTCTGATGAGCTTTATAATTAGTCCATTTTTCAGCCAAAGGGCCTTCTGGAATTTTGGAATCAATCTTTATATCTGACATAATCTGATATTCTTAAAATGATAATATTAATCAGGAATTAGCGAAGGCTGGGTGCGAAACCGAAAGCGAAGGACAAGACGATAATAGCAAAGACAGCCATCAGGATGGTCACGTAGATAATGCCAATGGTCTGCCAGCGTTTCAGCCAAATCTTACCACTCCAGCCAAAAGTTTGCATCGAACTCCAGAAACCATGAGAAAGATGAAACCAAATGGCACAGAACCATACAAGATAAAGAACGACAAGTAATGGATTGGCAAAAGTATGCTTAATCCAGCCAAAACCGTCTGTAGAACCAGCAATTGAAGAAGGTATACCGGCAATATCGGCAAGCATCATGTGCGACCAGAAGTTGAACAGATGAAGGATAAGACCACAAAGAATGATCAGTCCGAGTACCAGCATATTCTGGGAAGCCCAACTAACCTCAGGACGACGGGCTGTCACGGAATAACGCTCACTACCACGTGCACGACGATTCTGAATGGTCAGAATAAAGGCATACACGATGTGGAAGCAGGCCAATGCAGCCAAAATGATAGTACCAAGAATGGCATACCAATTAGAACCCAAGAATGCACAAACTTCATTGTAACCATTTCCAGAGAAAAAGGCTACCATGTTCATGCATACGTGGAATGTCAAAAATAGAATAAGGCAAACGCCTGTTACGGCCATTACCACCTTTCTACCGATAGGTGAATTGATTAACCACATAAATGATTATAATTTAATTATTTAACTGTTTGAAAATGTTTCATAATTTTAAAAGGTCCATCTTCAATTGCCTTAAAAGCCTGACAGTACCCACTGGTCATTACTCACATTGAACGTGCTTGAACGAACATCACCTTTAAAGAGTTTTCTACTCCTTAATATAAGGTATACGCTAAAGCATGTTTGCTGCAAATTTACCATTTTTCGACGATTAAACAAAGTAATTCCTATAAAATTTCAATTTAATTTCTTACTTTTGCGGAAAAAGGAGATACTGAAATGAGTTTCAATTATGATGTCATTGTTATAGGTGGTGGGCATGCAGGATGCGAAGCTGCGACAGCTTCTGCCAATATGGGAGCAAGAACTTGCCTGATAACAATGGATATGAACAAGATCGGTCAGATGAGTTGCAACCCTGCTGTCGGAGGAATTGCCAAAGGACAGATCGTCCGCGAAATTGACGCCTTGGGAGGCCAGATGGCTCAAGTCACGGATCATACAGCAATCCAATTTCGGATGCTCAACGTAGGAAAGGGTCCTGCCGTCTGGAGTCCTCGGGCTCAATGTGACCGTGGTAAATTCATTTGGGAATGGAGGCACACACTTGACAACACTCCGAATCTTGACATCTGGCAGGATCAGGCAGACATTCTACTTGTCGAGAATCAAGAGGTCGCCGGCGTACGTACTGTCTGGGGAGTAGAGTTTCATGCCAAAAGCGTCATTGTCACTGCAGGCACATTCCTCAATGGACTTATGCATATCGGACGACACATGTTAGAAGGCGGTCGTATTGCTGAGCCAACGGTACATCATTTCTCGGAAAGCATCTCACGCTGGGGTATTCACTCTGACCGGATGAAAACAGGAACACCTCCACGTATTGATAAACGCAGTATCCACTTTGATGAAATGACGGAACAAAAAGGAGAATCTGACTTCCATCAGTTTTCATATATGGGTTCGCATAAAGTATTACAGCAGTTACCGTGCTGGACCACTTATACGAATAAAACTGTTCATGATATTTTGAGAAGCGGACTGAAAGATTCTCCTCTTTTTGATGGACAGATAAAAAGTAAAGGGCCACGTTACTGCCCTTCCATCGAAACCAAACTTGTCACTTTTCCTGATAAAGATCAGCATCCTTTATTTCTTGAACCGGAAGGAACTGATACTAACGAAATGTACTTAAATGGATTTTCTTCAAGCATGCCAATGGAAATCCAACTCGAAGCTATTCATCACATACCAGCCTTAAGGGATGCGAAGATCTATCGTCCCGGTTATGCTATTGAATATGATTATTTCGATCCTACTCAACTTTATCATTCGTTGGAATCGAAAATTTTGAAAGGACTGTTTCTGGCCGGACAAGTAAATGGAACAACTGGCTATGAAGAAGCGGGCGGACAAGGAACTGTAGCCGGAATAAATGCAGCTATTCATTGTGGTGGCGGCAAGCCTTTTATAATGGGAAGAGATGAAAGTTATATTGGTGTCCTCATCGATGACTTGACCACAAAGGGAGTAGATGAGCCATACCGGATGTTCACATCGCGTGCTGAATACCGCATCCTTCTCCGACAAGATGATGCTGATGCAAGATTAACAGAAAAAGCTTATCAACTCGGAATTGCCAAACGCGACCGCTACGATTGGTGGTTAAAAAAGAAGGAAGCAATCAATCAACTCCTTCATTTTTGCGAGAATACTCCGATAAAGCCAAAGGAAATCAACTCGTACATGGAATCCTGGGGCTCCACCCCATTACGAACCGGTTGTAAATTAATCGATCTTATTGCTCGCCCTCAACTCAACCTGAAAAAGCTCGCTGAAGTTGTACCGGGTCTTAAAAATGCTCTTGAATCCCCATCTGATCGAAAAGAAGAAATTGCTGAAGCGGCAGAAATCAGAATGAAGTATAAAGGTTATATCGACCGCGAAAACATTATAGCCGATAAGATGCATCGACTTGAGAACATTAAAATCCGTGGACATTTCAACTATAATAATTTGCAAGAAATTTCAACAGAAGGAAGACAGAAGTTAACAACTATAGATCCAGAGACTCTAGCACAAGCAAGCAGAATTCCAGGAGTCTCACCAAGTGATATAAATGTTCTCCTCATCCTTATGGGAAGATAATTATTCCTACCAGGAAATGATTTGTAATGAGAATGATTCTACTTCTTTTTAATGCCCTGACAGGCATCTATACATCTATATCAATTCACAAAGCGGCTGCTCACTTCTTTCTAAATATATGTTTCACGTGAAACAACGACACGCATAACATTCTGTTATCCTGAAACTTAGATATTAAAGTAAAACGAGAAGCATGAAGATATAATTCAAAGATATAATAATAAAATTTAAAATGGCACCATCCAACAGGAACTTAGAAGTTAGAAAAATCAACAAAGGAAATAATCAAAATATAAGCCGATAAGCTACTATCAATTTTGAAGAGTAGTTGTTGAGGGAAATATTAGATTTCTCTATTGCAAACTCTAAATAATAAATAAACATAAAAAAATGGACAATCAAATGCTAATCGACAAGTTACGGACAGTTCCGGACTGGCCGATAAAAGGAGTAAATTTCAGAGACATTACCACCTTATTAAAAGATCCTGAATGCTTGAAAGAAATCAGCGACGAAATGTATGACCTCTATAAAGACAAAGGGATAACAAAGATTGCCGGAATAGAAAGCCGTGGTTTTATCATGGCCTCTGCCCTGGCTATTCGTATCGGAGCAGGTGTGGTACTTTGCAGAAAGCCCGGCAAACTTCCTTGCCAGACCGTTCAACAAAGTTATGCAAAGGAATATGGCATTGATACTATAGAGATCCATAAGGACGCTATTACCTCAGATGATGTAGTTCTTTTACATGATGATCTTTTAGCTACAGGGGGAACTATGCAGGCTGCATACAAACTAGTTAAAAAGTTTCATCCGAAGAAAATATATTGCAATTTCATTATTGAACTGATTCACGAAGGATTAGAAGGTAGAAAAAAGTTTGACAACGATGTCGAAATCACTTCTCTCCTCAAATTATAATCAAAGGAAAAACCTTTTACACACAAATCATATTATAAAGAACCTTTCTGATGAAGTTAAAAAGTCAGAAAGGTTCTTTATTCATTAGCAGAATCAAAAAATGACGGAAGAAGCAGAAACAAAAAGTCGCCTATATATCTAATTTTCAATCACTTACGCCATTCCCCATTAAACTGATACATGATCCAATATTACCAATACTGCGGTAATGTGATTACCAGTACTATGGTAATGAGGTTACCTATTAGCGGTAATGTGGTTACCAATTTTCGGTTATATGCTTACCGTACTATGGTAATGTGGTTACCACCTTTCGGTAATATTAGATGTAAATTGATTTGGCCAACGGGTTTCTTTAAATTTCAAGAAACTCCAAGCATAAACCAAGAGGTAGAGAACCAGCATCTCCCGTAGCAGTCAGATTGATCAGGACCATATTATTTCTATTACAATTAAGAAGTATATAAATTTGCGGCAAAAAAGAAAAAATACTATATTTGTATTCGATAAAAAAGATAAGGAATTAAGATAACAAGACCACGAAGCAGAGTACAGGCATAAAGTTTCACGTGAAACAAATGCATTCAAACCAACTGAGAATAAAGGAGATACAAAGTGACCAAGAAAGAAAATGAAGAGCGTTTAGCCTACCTAAAGAATATAGTTTTGAATATGCCCGAGAAACCAGGCAGCTATCAATTCTATGATGATCAACATAAGATTATCTATGTAGGAAAAGCCAAGCATTTAAAACGAAGAGTCTCATCCTATTTCCACAAAGAAGTAGACCGTTTTAAAACGAAGGTATTGGTAACTAAGATACGTGACATTACTTATACCGTAGTAAACACAGAAGAAGATGCCCTGCTACTCGAGAACTCCCTGATAAAAAAATATAATCCACGGTATAATGTATTACTAAAAGATGGCAAGACTTACCCAAGTATTGTTATCACACACGAATATCTCCCCAGGATTTTTAAAACGAGACGCATCAACAGGAACTATGGAACCTACTATGGCCCATACCCCAATATATCTGGCATGTATAATGTGCTCGGGCTTATTCATAAATTGTATAAACCGCGTACTTGCAGACAACCGATCACGGAAGCCGGAATACGTGAAGGAAAATACAAACCATGCTTGGAATACCACATTCACAACTGTTATGCTCCATGTATCAACAAAATTAGTCATGATAAATACATAGAAAACATAAAACAGGCTGAAGAGATATTAAAGGGAAATACACGTAAAGTGAGCGAGCTTCTTTACAAACTGATGATGCAAAATGCGAAAATATTAAAATTTGAAGAAGCTGAAGAACTAAAGAAACGTTACCTCTTACTACAAGATTTCGTATCAAAAAGTGAGGTTGTCAGTCATACCATAACTGATGTAGACGTCTTTACTATTACAGATGATGAAAATAAGAAAAACGCATATATCAACTATATTCATGTTAAAAACGGGGCAATCAATCAAAGTTTTACGTATGAATATAAACGTAAACTGGATGAAAGTGACGAAGATCTGCTGAATACAGCCATACCTGAAATAAGAAACAGATTCGAGAGTCATGCTAAAGAAATTATAGTCCCTTTTAAGATGGACTGGAAAATAAAAGAAGCAGAATTTACCATCCCACTAAGAGGTGATAAGAAACACCTTTTGGACCTTTCTGAAATGAATGGAAAAGAATACCGTTTTGACCGATTAAAACAAGTCGAAAAGTTAAACCCCGAACAGAAACATACTCGTCTGATGAAAGAGCTGCAAGACATTCTCAAATTGCCAAAACTCCCTTATACAATCGAATGTTTTGATAACTCTAATATTTCAGGGTCAGATGCTGTAGCAGGATGCATTGTTTACAAGGGAATGAAACCATCACGAAAAGATTATCGTAAATACAACATCAAGACGGTCACAGGACCAGACGATTATGGTTCTATGCAAGAGGTCGTCCGCCGCAGATATACAAGAATGACAGAAGAAAACCATCCTCTACCCGATTTGATTATCACTGATGGTGGTAAAGGACAAATGGACGTAGTAAGAAATGTTATAGAAGGAGAATTACATTTAGATATACCGATTGCAGGACTGGCAAAAGATAATCATCACAGAACTAATGAACTTCTTTTTGGTTTCCCTCCTCAAACCATAGGCTTAGATATAAAAAGTGAACTCTTCAAAGTACTGACTCAAATCCAAGACGAGGTCCACCGATTTGCCATAACATTTCACCGTGATAAACGATCCAAACACGCATTGCATAGTGAACTGGATGATATTAAAGGGATTGGTGGAAAAAGCAAGGACATTCTTTATAAAGAATTCAAAAGCGTAAAAACAATAAAAAGCACTGATTTGCAATCACTTATACATGTATTAGGCCCTAACAAAGCTAAAATTGTCTATGGCTATTTTCACAGCGAGCCTAACTCCTTATAGTAAATAAATTGTGACAAACCGGATTTCAATTAATAAAAGAAAACTTGTCTTGCTAAACGAACTTGTCTACTCTAAAATTAAAGAAAAAAGAACGGTTCGAGAAATAAAATAAAATTTGTATATTTGTAACATGAGAGTCGTAATACAAAGAGTCAGAAGGGCCTCTGTAACTATCAAGGGGACTATAAAATCAACAATCGGAAACGGTTATCTGATATTGATAGGAATAGAAGAAAAGGACTGCCTGGAAGACATAAACTGGTTAGTCAGGAAAATTATCGGATTGAGGATCTTCGATGATGAAAATGGCATTATGAACCGCTCAATATTAGAAGTCGACGGAGAGATTCTAGTCATTAGTCAGTTCACTCTTTTCGCTAGCTATAAAAAAGGAAACAGGCCCAGTTGGATCAGAGCCGCTAAACACGAGATATCGATACCACTCTATGAAACCTTCTGCAAACAACTCTCTACAGCATTAGGGAAACCAATAGGCACAGGGGAATTCGGAGCAAATATGCAAGTTGAATTAATCAATGATGGCCCGGTCACAATCGTTATGGATACCCATAACAAGGAATGATTTAAAGGAACATATCAACAATATATTTAAAAGGTATAGAGTCAAATGAATTGTTTTTAAGCCAAAAGGACAGAAAACATGATCACGAAAATGAAGTGTAACGAGATGACTATAAAAGAAGCACAAGAGCAAGTAGATAAATGGATTAAAACCTACGGAGTAAGGTACTTCAGTGAACTTACTAATATGGCTTGCCTGACCGAGGAAGTAGGCGAATTAGCCAAGGTAATAGCTCGTACTTACGGAGACCAAAGCTTCAAAAAAGGTGAAAAAGCCAACTTAGGTGAAGAAATGGCAGATGTTCTCTGGGTTCTCTTGTGTTTAGCAAACCAAACTGGTACAGATTTAACTGATGAACTCAATAAAAGTTTCGACAAAAAAACGAAAAGGGACAAAATACGTCATCTCAATAACCCAAAATTAAGGGAAAGTCCAAAATAAAGAAATCAATTACCAAAAGGTAATCATACAAATAAAACTATCATAAATTAAGCAGATTATGGCATACAGAAGTAAGATTCAACCCACCGTTGACCCGAAGAAGTTGAATGAACAGGAAAAGAATAAACAAGAAGAGCCCGAGAAAAGTAAATATGATCAGGCTCTAGAGAAGTATAATACCCATCTCAATGAAACAGAAATCAACGAGGCAATAAAAAAGATCATTGCGGAAAAGGTACCGGAAAATGACACCAAAGAAGTCAAGAAATTTCTTCTGGGAAGTGTAGAATTGACCTCACTCCATACCACAGACACCGAAGAAAAAATCCTTGCCATGACGGAAAGAATCAACAAATTCTACGAAGATTATCCTGAACTTCCACATGTAGCAGCCATCTGCGTTTATCCGGTATTCACAGAACTTGTAGCCAAAAGTTTGGAAGTTGATGGTGTCGAAATTACGAATGTATGTGGTAATTTCCCTTCATCACAAGCCCGCATGGAAGTAAAGATTGCGGAAACTTCCTTGGCTATTGCAGACGGTGCCACCAATATCGACATCGTTATGCCTGTAGGAAAGTTTCTTAGCGGCGATTACGAAGGGGTATGCGATGATATCTGTGAACTTAAAGAAGTCTGTAAAGACATTCCCCTAAAGGTTATTTTGGAAACAGGTGATTTAGGCAGTTATAGTAACATCAAGAAGGCAGCCATTCTTGCAATGTATTCCGGGGCTAATTATATCAAAACCTCTACTGGCAAGGAGAAGGAAGGAGCCACACCAGAAAGCGTATATATCATGTGCCAGGCTATCAAAGAATACTATGATCAAACTGGTATACAAATTGGTCTAAAACCGGCAGGCGGCATGAAAACAGTCATGGATGCTGTTATTTATTATACCATTGTCAAGGAAGTACTCGGCGATAAATGGCTTACAAACGAGTGGTTACGATTAGGTACCAGCAGTTTGGCAAATCTGCTGCTCTGTGAGATTATTGAAAAGGATATCAAGTACTTTTAAACAAAAAATGGTACTATCCCCTATTAACTTCAAACTGAGAACTGAATGATAAAGAAATCACACAAACTTTTGGACAAATCATTCCTATCAGATGTGGTAAAATGTATAAATCCGGAGAAACTTTTCTCCGGATTTTTATAACTTCCAACTCTAATAATTTATCATCTCAAAGAAAATGAGAAGCAAATACCCGATTTATATTTATCAAGAACAATCAAACTGATATTTGTAAAGTAACTTAATAATAAATCAGTTATCTCTCTTAATAATAAAATCCAGATAAGCTTTCAGAGAAGTCCTTACATCCAAATCCTTTACATAATCATTCAAGAATTTGACACAGGCATCATGAAATTCCCACATTCGTTTTTCAGCATATTCAATGCCACCATTTGCTTTTGTAAAATTCACCAATGTAGCTATCTCATTAGGTCGAATCGTATGAGCTTTCACCTTTTTTGCCAAAATCATCATTTCCTCGTTCTGAGTAGAATTCAAAGCATAAATAACCGGCAATGTCAATTTACCTTCAGAAAGATCATTCCCTGTAGGTTTCCCGATAACTTTCGAATCTGAATAATCAAAAATATCATCCTTAATCTGAAAGATAATACCAAGGTTCTCCCCAAATAGACGCGCTGCCATAACCTGATCTGGTGTAGCTTTAACAGATTCTGCCCCAATTGCAGCACAGGCAGCAAATAGAGTTGCCGTCTTTTGTTTAATGACTTGATAATATACCTCTTCTGATATATCTTCATTCTGAATATTGGTCAACTGAAGGATTTCACCATTTGAAAGTGTTTGTCCCAACTCAGAAAGATAGCGGACAATCACTTCAGAATGAGTATAAGAAACATGAAGTAACGCCGTAGAAAGTATATAATCACCTACAAGAATAGCTACTTTGTTATCATATACCGCATTTACAGATGCCTGCCCTCTACGTACCAAACTCTCATCGACGACATCATCATGCACAAGTGAGGCTGTATGCAACAACTCCAGTCCTACAGCTGCGTTCAATGTAACATCATTGATGTTACCGAAATTACGCGCTATCAACAGAATTAGCATAGGCCTCATCCGTTTACCTTCTCGCTGACGGATGTGGTCCAGCACTTGAGAAAGTAAGCCGTTACTATGTGAAAGGGCCTTATTGAACAATACAATAAAGTCATCCAACTCTTTTTGTATCGGTTGTCTGATAATCGAAAGATAGTCCATGGAAATCTAAATCTGCTACAAAAATAGTGATTTTATCGCATTTACAGTAATTTTTTTGTAAATTTACGCCATTAAACAGAAAATATTATGAAGAAATTGTTCCTTTTAGATGCATACGCACTTATATATAGATCATATTATGCTTTTATTAAGAATCCGAGAATCAACTCAAAAGGGCTGAACACATCTGCAATATTGGGGTTCTGTAACACTCTTAACGAAGTACTTACTAAAGAAAAACCAGATTATATCGGTGTAGCTTTCGATCATGGCAAAACCTTTCGTAATGAGGTATTCCCAGACTACAAAGCACAACGTGAGGAGACACCCGAAGATATCAAACGGTCCATACCCATCATCAAGGAAATACTCAACGCTTATCACATCCCGATCTTGCAGGAAGAAGGATATGAGGCAGATGACGTAATCGGAACCATTGCTACCCATACAGGTAAGATGGATATAGAAACTTATATGTTGACTCCTGATAAGGACTACGGACAAATCGTTGCCACAAATGTCTATATGTTCCGTCCACGACATGGAGGGGGATATGATAAAATGGGCGAAAAAGAAGTAGAAACTAAATATGGCATTTCTTCTACCAAGCAGATCATCGACCTCCTGGCCTTGATGGGTGACTCCGCTGATAATTTTCCAGGGTGCCCAGGTATCGGAGAAAAAACGGCAGTAAAACTTATCAGTCAGTTTGGTAGTGTTGATGAACTCCTTGCCAACACAAATCAACTCAAAGGGAAGATGAAGGAGAAAGTGGAAAATGCCATCGATAATATTAAGATGTCAAAATATCTGGCTACCATCAGAACTGACATCCCAATAGACTTGAAACTTGAAGATTTGAAGATCGTAACTCCGGATGAGAAAAAACTCGATGAGATATTCACTCACCTTGAATTTAATTCACTAAAGAGCAAAACCTTAAATAAAGGTGAAAACAAGAAAAAAAATGTAAACAAGCAACTAGATCTTTTTGCAGATGAATCGGATGATCGGAAAGAAAATTTTGAGAGATCCGATTTAGAGAGCCTAAAAACGATAATACATGATTATCAACTTATTGATAGTCAAGACAAAATGGAAGAAATATGTGATTTTTTTAGGACAAAAAAGATTCTCAGTTTAGACACAGAAACAACCTCTACTCATGCTATAGATGCAGAATTGGTCGGTTTAAGCTTCTCTGTAGAAGAAAATCAGGCCTTTTACATCCCGATTCCAAGCAATCGTGAAGAAGCACAAAAAATAGTTAATATATTTAAACCCATATACGAAAACCCTGAAATCCAAAAAATCGGACAAAATATTAAATACGATTATGAAGTTCTGAAAAATTACGGTATAGAGATTAAAGGTAAGATGTTCGATGATATGATCGCCCATTACCTTATCCAACCGGAATTAAGACATAATATGGATTACATGGCAGAAATTTATCTGCATTACGAAACTGTACATATTGAAGAGTTGATCGGTCCAAAGGGGAAGAACCAGAAAAACATGCGCGACCTGAAACCGGAAGATATATATGAATATGCAGCAGAAGATGCTGATGTTACTCTAAAACTAAAAAATGTCCTTGCACCCAAACTCAAAGAACTGAATTTAGAAGAACTGTTCGAGAAAATAGAGATGCCATTGGTCCCAGTTCTTGCTGATATGGAAATGACAGGCGTAAGATTGGATACGAAGGCACTCCAAGAGGCATCAGACAGTTTTACACATCGGATGCAAGAAGTAGAAAAGCATATCTATGAACTGGCTGGAGAAACTTTCAATATTTCCTCTCCCAAACAAGTCGGTGAAATACTCTTCAATAAAATGAAGATTATTGATAAACCGAAAAAGACAAGAACAGGACAGTTTGTCACCAGTGAGGAAGTTCTCCAACAGTTGCGTTCCAAAAATCCCATTGTTGAAGAAATTCTAAAATACCGAGGTTTGAGGAAATTATTAAACACATATATTGATTCTCTGCCAAAGCTGATCAACCCACGCACCGGACACATCCATACTTCTTTTAATCAGACCATTACAGCAACTGGGCGGCTCAGTTCCAGTGATCCAAACCTGCAGAATATTCCAGTCAGGAATGATGACGGTAAAGAGATTCGGAGGTGCTTCATCCCCGAACCCGGAAGTTTATTCTTCTCGGCTGACTACAGTCAAATCGAACTCCGCATCATGGCTCATCTCTCCGAAGATGAGAATATGATCAATGCTTTTAAAGATGGTCTTGACATCCATGCAGCAACTGCAGCAAAAATATGGCACAGAGACATGAAAGATGTCACACCTCAGCCATCCTGATCTTTTTTGGTAGTTCAACCTCAAATTCGTCATAGAAATAGCGTAC
>ENA-UOOK01002825-UOOK01002825.1-fermentation-metagenome-genome-assembly--contig:-NODE-2825-length-20651-cov-4.032919_pt1 | contig 20651 bp, 16 predicted proteins | sample MGYA00245777_ERZ724023 | MGnify/ENA primary metagenome ERZ724023 (study PRJEB28704, sample SAMN03018312) | fermentation metagenome | biome: anthropogenic terrestrial biome; feature: soil; material...
GCATCTTTCAATATCTGAGGAACAATAAGGAATACAAAGGCAGCTATAGTACGATTTATCGACTGTGCAAAGATAACAACCTTATGATCAAATACAAACGCCGGCCTAAAGGAATAACGAAGGCCGATGCAGAGGCTGAAAAAGCTGATACCAGTGCAGTTTACCTTTCAGTCCTATATGGATCTGTTTATAAAGTATGATTTTTTGCGGCCAATGATTAACACCATGGTGGTAATCGCTGTTGTGGTTCCACTGAGTTTACTGGTAAACAGCATTGCGGCTTTCTCCTTTGCAACCTTTGAGTTCAGGTTCAAAAAAGGTATATTTAATTTTGCATTGATATCCTTTATGATCCCCTTTGAATCCATTGCCCTTCCATTGTATAATGTGGTGGACGGATTTCATATGGTGGATACACGGGCAGGGCTGGTTGTGCCATCCATAGCAAATGGGCTGGTGTTGTTTTTGTTTACTCAGTTTTTCAGGGATTTGCCATCCAGCTTAATTGAAGCCGCAAGGGTTGACGGTGCTGCCTGGCCCAGGGTTTTTATATCCATCGTCCTGCCTTCCTCCATACCCGTCATCGTTACTGCTGCATTGATGACGTTTATGGATCAGTGGAATGCTTACCTCTGGCCTCTTTTGGTGGCACGTTCAAAGGAGATAAGGACGATACAGATTGCATTGTCTTCTTTTAAAATGGAACGGGTAAGCTTATGGTCCTGCTTATATGCTGGTTCCATGATATCGGCATTAATACCATTGTTCCTTTTTCTGCCCTTTCAGAAATACTATGTGCAGGGTATCACCAGCAGTGGAATCAAGGGATGAAATCATATTGGTTTGGGGAGCAGGTGTATAAAGTTGAGAAGAATTACCGTTGTGGGCAGTCTGAATATGGACCTGGTGATCAAGGTAAAGGATATGCCTCAGGTAGGCGAAACCATTCTTGCAGCCTCGTGTGAAATGATACCAGGGGGCAAAGGAGCCAACCAGGCATATACAGCAGGAAAACTGGGCGGCAGCGTCACAATGCTGGGCGTGGTGGGAAAGGATGACTATGGGAAGAGATTGTGCCAGAGTCTGGCGAAAGCAGGAGTTTGTATTGATCATATAAAGTCAACGGAAGATCAGGGAACCGGTACAGCGGTGACTATGGTGAACAGCGAAGGGAATAACAGCATCCTGGTTATCCAGGGAGCCAACAATACGGTTGATACGGCATATATTGATGAGAAAATGGATGTCATCGCAGGCAGTGATATCATCCTGCTTCAGTTGGAGATCCCCCTGGACACCGTGATATACACTGCAAGAAAAGCCAGAGAGATGAATAAAACTGTCATTCTGGATCCTGCCCCGGCGCGCAGGGACCTTCCGGATGAGCTTCTGGAATGCGTGGATTTGATAAAACCCAATGAGACAGAATTGGGTATATTGCTGGGAGATAATGAAGCGTGGAAAAGTCTTCAGAAATCGACAGAAAGTATCAAGGAAAAAGGTGTGAAAAATGTTTTGGTTACCCTGGGTGAAGGTGGTGCCTTTTTAAACGATTCAAATGGAAATATCCATCGTTTTCCATCGCATACTGTTCGGGCAGTCGATACGACGGCTGCCGGCGACAGCTTTATAGCTGCAGTTGCCCTTGGTTTGGCAAAAGGGTATGATCTGGCATCTTCCATCCGATTTGCAAATAGGGTTGCTTCAATAGTAGTGACAAGAAAAGGCGCTCAGTCGTCCATCCCGTCATTGGAGGAAGTAAGAGACTATTTCAGCTAACGCTAACCATAATTTTCAAGGAGAAGCCTGTCATCATCTTCATGGCAGGCTTCCGGTTTTGGTTGGGCATATAAACGTGTCATGGGATTCAGCCCCCTCTATAGAAAAAAAAAGCGATCTCTTGCCAGCGCGCTAGCCTCAAGAGACCTCAGGTTGCTCCTCAGCATTGCCTTATCCTTCTCTTGAGTATAGCAAATTTATCATTCCCGATTATTTGAGGGAAATCCCAGTTACACGTAATTCTAAGACACTCCCCATCAAAGCCATTCTCTTTTTCTGTGATGCCTGATGTGCCAGATTCTCCATATCAATTAGTGAATTCCATTGTCAATAAAATGTCATTGAATATTAGACGTTTTCTCAGGTTGTTTCTTGATGCATTTGAATTTGTGATGATAATGATAGCTTTGATGATGACAATGATTAGGATGTTCTTGCGATCTATAGGAAGGCGATGGGTAAGGGATATAATTGTCTGTATGCCACATATGCACGAAATCAGGAGGGAAGCCGGGATATACTCCCGGCTTTCTCCCATTCGATCCGCATCTACGGTCATACTTTTCTATATATCTTCCTGGCCAGCTTTATAAACCGCTGTGTCATATCACTGAAATGGAATGGTTCACATCCGATCAGATAAGTCTCAAGGGTATTGTTGAACCGTTCGTACAGATACCCCGGAATTTCCTTTTTCCCAATGATTGCTCCAATGATGCTTCCGAGGGATGCAGTAGTACAGTCACTGTCCAGCCCCATGGCAACGGTTTCGGAAAGCGCCTTTACCAGGTCCGTTCTGCCGATCATCAGGCCAAATACGATCAGGCAAAGATTGTTGTTGGTGTGCACGATATGCATGTCGCCGAATCGTTCGTCCACCAGCTTGCGGGCATCTTTATGATCCTTTACATCCTTTCCTGCTTCCAATGCCCAGGTAATGTCCCGATAAAGGTTGCAGTTCCGGGGGATTTCCGTAAGTGCAATTTCTATTGCCTGTAGTGGATCTTCTACAGCAAATGCTGCGCTCTGCGCTGCTGCCAGGAACATTTCCCCGTAAATACCATTACGCCGGTGACTTAAAAACGCATCGTGATACGCCATGCTTGCCGCCTTTTCCGGATATCCTGCAGCTGCATAGGCAAAGCCGTCGGATCGGATTGCCGCTCCAATCCATTGTCGGTAAGGGTTGTTGGTAACGCCTGCTTTATCGATTGACACGCCGTCTTTCAGATTGTTCAAAGCAATTTCCTCTGCTGTACAGGCAAAAGGAAGGTACTTTCTCCAGGCTTTTCCAACATCTTCTGTGGTAAATTCGGTGCCAAACTTCTCCATAATCAGCAGGGAAAGCTCCGTATATACCACATCATCATCGATCGGCACGGAATGCATATTTTCCTTTTTATATTCATACCTGTATGCTCCATAAAAATTCTTAATATGCGGGAGGGACACGTCTTCCCAATAATCCGTTGGAGGAAACTGCTTGCCAATATATTGACTCCATGCCTCCATGTCTTCTACAGTATGTCCTTCCACGGGTACGCCCAACATACATCCGATCATTCTCGCTGTCAGGGCTCCTTCCACTTTATCTGACAACGTTTGGATATCCGGCAGGCGGGTCCAAAGCCTTCGCGGACCGTCTTTTCGCAGACGCAAAATTTCGTCCAGGTCATCCGGTTCATTAGAAAGCAATGCAGGATCATCCGGAATGCCTTGTATTTGAAGCATGGCATCCCGGATGGATGCTCTGACCTTTTCTATAACCTTTCTGACTTGTTCCGAAGAGCCGCCCTGCTCACATTTCAGGCGGGCATATTCTTCCAGGTGTAACCCCAATTCGGGAAAGTCAGAAAACTCGGGATATTTCATTGTGTGATCTTCTCCTTTGCTTTATATATTTAGGCCGAACCATGACAGTTGCCATATTTTTTGGTGCTGGCCTATAATAGCCTTGGCGCAACGGACTCTGCAGTTCGTATTTTGTTGACATCGCATTTGGAATAATTCCTTTTGAAGTACTCCGTATACAGGATATCCAGTAAATAAATCTGTGCAATCCGCACAGAAAGAGATCCACCTTGAAAGGGGCCTTCGTTCGCACCAAACGGGAGCACAATATCTGCATAAGCGGTAAGGGGAGATTCTGCAAACCTAGTGATACAGATTGTTTTGGCGTGGTTCTGCTTTGCCTGCTTTAGAATCGCTATCGTATCCTTGGACGAACCGGAGTAGGAAAAGGCAATTGCAAGATCCTGTTCCTCAAGGAGAGCAGACGCCATATTCTGCATATGACAATCCTCAGAAAAGACAATATTGGGAAGAATTACAGAAAGCCTGTTTTTTGCTTCCAGCGCCATTACACAGGAGGAACCTACACCGAATAAGTGAATGAGTCTGGCTTCTTCCATCATGGTGACAGCTTTATCAATATCACTGTAATTGATTTTGTCCAGGGTTTGACTCAGCACAGTGATGTTTGTATTCAGAAGTTTGCGGCATACTTCTTCCGTTGAGTCATCCTTTTTAATTTCGTCGGAAAGGGTGATATTGTTGGAGCCTTCAACAGCGCTAAGTGATTGGGCCAGCAACATTTTGAATTCCTGATATCCATTCAGCTTAAGCGTTTTGCAAAAGCGGAATACCGTTGTGTCACTGACTCTGCAGTTTTCAGCCAGATCGGTAATGGACAGATAGATAATGTCGTGTGGTTGCTGCAGTATGTATTCCGCTACTTTATGCTCTGCTTTTGTAAATTTGTCCTCACTGACTCGGATTCTTGTAAAAATGTCATTTTGCAGTATAGTGATTTCCTCCTTTGATAAGCAGTAAGCGGATTAATGCAATGCCTGCCAATTCGTAACTTACTTTTATGTCTTATATCCGTTTGCTACGGTGATCATGGCTTTTCCTCAACTCCTATTTCATTTTATAATATTGAAAAATATTTTTCAATAACTTTATCAACTTTCACAAAAAAATAAAAAAATATTTTTTAAAAATATTGAAAAAATCTTTTCGTGTGGTATACTTTAATCATTACATCACTATTTTAAATAATTGAGGGGGAGAAATTGTGAGGAAGCATAATTGGAGAAAGATGGTTTCGTTGACTCTGGGATTTGCCCTAGCCATATCATTGGCAGGATGTTCCGGCGGCAGTCAGAAGAAGACATCGGACAATCCAAAGTCTGAAAAGTCCGCAGAAAAGAAAACAAAGGTAACTTTCTGGTATCTATGGAGTGGGGAAGAAGGAGAGACAATTGAAAAAGCTGTTCAGGAGTACAACAAACAGAGCGATAAATATAAGATAGATATGCTTTCCGTGCCGGATACCCAGAAGATCATGGCCGCTATTCCGGCAGGAAATGGCCCTGATGTTTCTGATGATTTTAGCAATAATGTTGGGAAATATGCTTCTGCAGGAATTCTGGAGCCACTGGATGACTATATATCCAAAACGAAATATGATACAGATGATTTTATACCGGCCGCACTGGATTCCTGCAAAATGGATGGAAAAACTTATTCCCTGCCCATCAGCATGAATCTGGAAGCCCTTTATTACAATAAAACCCTTCTGAAGGAAGCAGGGTATACAGAGCCTCCAAAAACGATGGAGGAAATGTACGAGATGGCTGTAAAGACAACCAAAGTGAATGAAGACGGCACCTTGGATGTATGCGGTTTTCCGGATTTCCCGGCAGTTTACTATCTTGGCAACTTTGCCACTGCGGCAGGCGGCGGATGGTACACCGAAGACGGTAAGCCTTCCACTCCTGATGACTTCGGGAATCAATATGCCTTGAAGCTGGCCAGGGATTACCGTACAAAGTTTGGCCTTGAGAACGTCATCAAATTTCAGTCCGGAGGAAAATATCTTGATCCGACCGATCCTTTTCTTGCCGGGAAGCAGGTGTTTCGTGTGGATGGTTCCTGGATGGGCAAGTCCATTAAGGAAACATTCCAATCCGATGTGGATTACGGTGTGACGTATATACCGTATCCGAAGGACAAGCCTGAATTGAAAGCCAGAGGCCTTATTTCAACTTCAACACTCTACATAACAGCCAATTCCGGGAATAAGGATGGATCATGGGACTTCATGGCCTGGTTTGCAGGTAAGGATGGTCAGGCTGCTTCAACGATCAAGAATGGCGGATTTCCGTCCAGAACCTCGCTGTTGGGTGATGAAACTTTCCGTAAGGGATATGATATTGACTTCTATACGGAACTGGCTCAGAGCAAGAATCTTACTTTTGTTCCGAATGGGCCTAAGAATAGCGAGTACGATACAATCGTCAGTGAGCAAACAGAGCTTTGTCTCAATCTGAAGCAGGATATCGAAACGACTCTGAAAAACATTAATACCAAGGGATCGGAAATCCTGAAGTGAGCCGATGATTGTTGAATTGCAGGGATAGATGGCTCTGATGATCTGTCCCTGCTTCATTTGGATTTAGACTTAAATTTGAACTGGGGGGTTAAGTCGAATGGATGGATTTCATAAGGAAAGGCGCAGTGGATCATCGATGTCGAAAATGGACCGAAGCAGAACAAAATCCGGCATTTTGTTTGCGTTGCCCTGGATTATCGGTTTCCTTATATTCAGCCTGTATCCCATATGTATTTCTTTTTATTATAGCATGAGCGATTTTAATATTTTTCAGGCTCCTAAGTGGGTAGCCCTGGATAATTACAGGGAGCTTTTCTCAGATCACAAGTTTTACCTCAGCCTGCAGAATACTTTATATATGGTAGTTTTCGGTACGCCGATTACATTGGGCGCAGGACTTCTGCTGGCGATTTTGTTGAACCAGCGTATTAGGGGGCTTTCGGTCTTCCGGACTATTTTCTATTTGCCCAGCATTGTTCCAATTGTTGCTTCCTCGCTTTTGTGGCTGTGGATTCTGAATCCTCAGTACGGGCTGCTCAATAGCATATTGAAGGCCGTGGGAATGAAGCAGCCAAACTGGCTGATGGATCCGGCTTATACCAAACCAGCCCTGATTATTATGGGGTTATGGGGCGTCGGGAATACCATAATCATTTTTCTTGCATCTCTGCAGGATGTGCCGCGGTCTCTGTATGAAGCGTCAAAGATGGATGGTGCAAATGCGTGGCAGCAGTTTATTCACATTACTCTGCCAGGAATTTCCTCAGTTATTTTCTTCCAATTGATTATGAGTATCATCAACTACTTTCAGTATTTTACTCAGGCGTATTTGCTGATTGGGGGTTCTACAGGAGGCGGAACAAACGGAATGAGCGGCGGGCCAGAAAATTCTCTTCTGTTTTATTCGCTATATCTGTTTCATAATGCATTTGGATATTTCAAAATGGGCAAAGCTTCCGCAATGGCCTGGATTCTATTTCTGATCATTATGGCTGTAACAGCCCTGATTTTCAAAACACAGGATAGGTGGGTGACATATGGTGATCAATAACGTAAAGAGCAGTGTAAATCGCTCACAAGTGGCAACCAGGTTATTGGTATATCTGTTGGTTATCGTTTTGTCTATTGTGTTTCTGATTCCGTTTTTGTGGCTGCTCTCCACATCTCTGAAGACACAGAAGGAGATTTATCAGTTTCCGCCTGTCATCTTTCCATATAAGCTTAATTTCAACAATTATTATCTTGCTGTTACCAAAATGCCTTTCCTGCGATATACAGTCAACACAGTGGTCATTACCGTATTATGCGTAATCGGGCAGGTGATATCTTCCTCTATGGTGGCGTATTCGGTAGGAAAAATCAAGTGGAAAGGTGCAAAGATCCTTTTCCCGTTTATTGTCGGTACAATGATGATTCCAACGCAGGTTACCATGATTCCGCTGTATATCGTCTATACGAAAATGAAACTTGTTGGATCCATTGTTCCTCTTGTTTTGCCTTCGTTTTTTGGAGGGGCATATTATATTTTTTTGTTGCGCCAGTTCTTTAAAACCATTCCGGATTCGTTGGTTGAAGCAGCTACCATTGACGGTGCAGGAGAGGGAAGGATTTTTGTAAAGATCATATTACCCCTTTGTAAACCAGCGCTTACTACGGTGGGTATTTTTACCTTTCTTGCCACATGGTCTGATTTTCTGGGTCCTCTGCTTTATTTGAACAAGGAAGAGCAGTATACCCTGTCCTTAGGATTGCAGGCATTCATGCAGACGCATTATGTGGAATGGGGGCCGTTGATGGCAGCTTCTGCTATCTTTACCGTGCCGATTATCATTCTGTTTTTCTTTGCACAATCGTATTTTATCGAGGGGATTACGGTTACCGGCATGAAAGGATGAGAAAATGGCAAAAATAATCTATGTTCCGCTTGACGAAAGAGCCTGCAATTATCTGTTTCCACAGAAGCTGGCTAAAATGGCGGATGATATCGAGTTGCTGGTACCGCCATATGATAAGATGGGGTGTCTGAAACACCCGGCGGATTACGATTGGATTTGGGATTGGATTTTTCAAAATGCTCCGGATTGTGAGTATGCCATTCTTTCCGTCGATACGCTGGTATACGGGAATATCATAAACTCCAGAATACATCACCTTGGTAGTGAGAAATGCGGGAAAACGCTGGACCGTTTCCGGAAGCTGAAGCAGGAAAATCCCCATATAAAGATTCATGCATTTAATCTGGTTGCCAGGGTGGCCGCCTATAACAATGCACATGAAGATCCGGATTATTGGGAGACACAGGGATGGAATATCTGGCGGTATTCTTTTCTGAAAGACAAAATCTCCCGGGGGGAGGCAGATGATCCGGAAAAACAGGAGGTCAGGGAACTAAAGGATCTCATACCGAAGGACATTCTAGAAGATTTTATGCAGAGGCGCAATGTGGACCGTTTCATCAATCTCTCCTGTATAGATCTGGTGCGGGAAGGCGTTTTCGATATTCTTACTGTGCCAAAGGACGATACAGCCGAGTATGGCTATGCTGCAATGGATCACAATGCAATTGCACGGAAAGTGCTCGAATTGAAACTGATGGATCGTGTCCTGATATATCCGGGTGCAGATGAAGTGGGCTGTGTTTTATTTGCCCGCGTATTTAATCTGATCAAGGGATATACGCCCCGGGTCTATGTCCGATATTCCTCCACACTAGGGCCATTTATTGTGCCGAAATATGAGGATCGTCCGTTGAATGAAGGCATCAAGTCACAGATTGTTTCCGCCGGTGGAATTTTTGAGGATCATTCAGCATGTTCTGATTGTATGCTGGCAGTCAATTCCCCTGGCAAGTATATGATTGAATCCAGCGAACAGGATCAGAAGGATGTCACATTTTCCAGCAATATTAACATGCATGAGTTTCTGAACTATATTCTTTATTATAAGGAAAAATTACAGAAGCCAGTTGGATTGGCAGAGGTTTCCGTATGCAACGGATGTGAAAATGAGTTTATGGAATATGCCCTGAAAAAAGGCATCTTCAGCCAGGTACAGGCTGTAGGCGGGTGGAATACATCTCAGAACACCATCGGCGTAGTGCTCGCTCATACAATGATTGCCAGCTATTACAACAGCTTTTCAAGGGATGTTCAAAGACTCAGGATATCAGAAGAGTTTAAAATTAGAAGCATAATCTGTGACTGGTTGTATCAGTCCAATGTTCTGCATGATTTTTTACGCGAAACATTTTGGAAAGTGGATCCTTATGCTCTGGGGAGTCATTATGAAAGCACAAGGGATTATTTCATGGCCCATTTGAACCAACTGATTCAGGAGAAGTTTCACGGAACTTATCAGGACGCACAAATTGTCCTTCAAGACGTGTCATTTCAATGGGACGGTGTGTTCTACATCAATTTGGATGTAGCGCTGATATAGGCTTTTTCATCGGATGGGAACAGGCTGAATATAAGCGATATCCCTATGTTGTGAATCCGGAATACAAAATCTCTGATGAATTAGAATATATTATTCGAGAGGAGGAGTTCTGTTCCGTATGGTACAGGAAAAATATTGGTGGCAAAGCAGTCGGTAGGTGGTGGCAAAGAAGTCGGTAGAATCTTAACTATAAAAATCTCCTTCCCGGAATGGAAGGAGATTTTTATAGCTTTATTGTGCTGTGATCACATACCGTAAAACAGGTGTGGACGTGAAATCAACGATTAAATTCTAACTGCAAGGCTCGAAGCTTCTTCTGTAGCAGCCAGCGCATCCCGTGCTTTGCTGGCGTCGCCGATGGTGTAAATCTCCGGAACCATGCCATGGAGCTGTTCTTCAAGAGGATTATAGGGAACAACGCCCATAGCTAAAATGATGTTGTCAAAGCCCGTTAATTCGGTTTGCTTTCCATCCTTTTCAATCAGAACCGTGTTATCTGAGAACTTACGTACTTTGGCAGCGGTAATGATTTCCACCTTGTTCTTATCCAGACGTTCCCTTATTCCGACTTTATGAACATAATGCATATCTTCCATAATTTCGTCCTTCATTTCGACAATGGTCATATGCCGTCCATACTGGCCCAGGAAATCAGCTACCTCTACGCCAACACTGCCGCCTCCGACAATCAGGACTTTTTTGCCCATTTCAACTTTACCCTGGAGAACATCCACCGCATGAGCATACCTTGGATTGTCGATACCGGGTATATTGGGAACCAGAGGTTTACCGCCTGTAGCCAGGACCACAGCATCGGGTTTTTCAGCTTTGACCATTTCTGCGGTAACTTCCGTATTCAAGTGAATTACTACGCCGTATTTCTCACACATGTGCCGGTAGTATGCTATCGGTGCAGTCAGCTCGCCCTTTCCGGGAGCAATTGCACCAATGCGGAACTGTCCTCCCAATACACTTTGTTTTTCGTACAGGCTTACCTGATGTCCGCGCTTCGCCATAATCCACGCTGCTTCCAGACCGCCGGGTCCGCCGCCGACCACCATGACTCGTTTGGACCTGGATACCGGTTTCACCTTGCGCGTACCTTCCTTGCCGGCAAGGGGATTGACCAGGCAGGTCAAAGGCTTGCCATCAAAGATGTTTCCTGCACAGCCCTGATGACAGGCAATGCAGGGAGCGATTTCCTCCAGGTTGCCTCCGGCTACTTTGTTGGGCATCTCAGGATCGGCGATGGACTGTCTTCCAAAGGAGACCATGTCGGCTTTTCCTGTCAGCAATACATCTTCGGCAATAAAAGGATCCGTATAACGCCCTACGGTAATGACCGGTATGGATACGGACTTTTTCACTTCTCCGGCAAGTTCCGCAATGTAACCGGCTTTGATTTCGGTTGGAGCCCAAAGCCATTGACTGCTGCCGTATACGCTGGCTGTGACGTGCATGGCATTTACGCCCAGCTCCTCAAATAACCTTGCAATGGCCCGGGTTTCGGCTATGGTTCTTCCTCCGGTGATTTTTTCATCACCGCTGATACGGAAGATAATGGGGAAGTTTGCATCCACCTGTTCCCGGATGCCTTTGATGATCAGAGTGGGGAAGCGCATTCGGTTGATAAAGGTGCCGCCAAACTCATCGGTGCGCTTGTTGGAATAGGGAGACATAAACTGGGCAACCAGATAGCCGTGGGCACCGTGAATTTCAACGGCATCTGCGCCCGCCTCACGGGCCCTCTGCGCAGCATCAATGAAGTTTTGTATCTGTGTATAAACTTCCTCCGTCGTTAATTCCCGGGGGATTTCTGCACAGATCGGGCAGGGCAACGGCGAGGAAGAAACAGGCTGTTCGCCCATGATTCCTGTATTCGTTTGTCTTCCTGCATGATGCAGCTGGACGGAAACCTTTGCTCCATATTTGTGACAGGCATCAATCAGTTTCCTGTATTGAGGAATAAATTTATCATCCCATAAACCAGGTTCTGTTTTAATTGCTTCTCCTTCCGGAGCGACGGCGGTGACCTCAATGGTAATCAGTCCGAAGCCGCCTTTGGCGCGTGCGGAATAATAGTCGATCATTCGCTGGGATACCGTAGCATCCTGGTTGGCAAAGCAGGTACCCATGGGCGGAACGACAAAGCGGTTTTTTACCTCCATGCTGCCGATCCTGATTGGGGATAATAAGGTTTTGAATGGCATAGACACTTCCTTCTTCAATTTGATGGCTTCCATTTGTTGATTGCTTCCATTTGACAAAGACGCATAGCAGTGAAACATGTATTTGTACTTGTCAAATTTATAACAATGATATCAAATAATGACCGATAAGTCAATGATGAATCGTTGGTTACTTATGCTTTCTGATACTTTGTCAGCTGTTGGAATTTACCCTGTGACCATGACGGGACTTGGGACTGTCTCCGCCGTTGATTTACTTTTCGGTATATTTATGAAATAATATTGATGGCAGATAAATGAAAGTGAGGTATCGGCTATGACCATGTCGATTGAAAAAAGAGAAAAAATTGCGCGATTAAGGAAGAAGCAGATTTTGGATGCTTCTCTGAAGCTGTTTGACAAAAAAGGCTATGCCAACACCACAATTGCTGAGATTGCTGATCATGCGGGGATCAGCAAGGGATTGGTGTATAAATACTTTGATACGAAAAAAGATCTTCTGCTTGCTTATCGGGATATTGTTCATCAATGCGAAAAAGAAGTTTATGCAATGCCGACAGCTACCGAGTCTTTGCGTTTATTTGCTGCCAGACTACTTTTGGAGTATGAAGTGACGGGTTATCAACCCCCGTTACGTGTTCTGATAATGGGATATATCAACGGAGATCTGGGCATGGATGAGGAGGAGAATTACTTTCTGAACCAGTATGGCCAGAAATTTTTTGGCCCTTTGATAAAAAAAGGACAGGAAGCCGGAGAGTTCCGGCCGGGAAATCCGGAGGAAATGGGAGATATATTCTGGCACACCTTGATCGGATATACTGTTCAGATTATGTATCAGCATCCTGATATCGACGAGAGGCCTGATATCGAGGCTATTTTGGATATCGTAAGGATATGAAGACTACCTCTTTTAGTGAGGCATAATAAGTATGCAGTTTTCATAGGCCGGTATATTTGGTTGAGAAAGTAATATACGGACGCCCAGGGTCAGAAAAGAATGCAGTAAACTTCTCACGAAGGAGCAGAAATTATTTTCATTTTTCATCTTTGGGACTTTGGTCAATGTCATGAAACTCAAAAAGTACTTTTGGTTCTATGCCCAATATGTTTACCAAAGCCGTGAACGTCTGTCCTTCGTTCACGGCCTCTTTTTTGTCTGGTGGTCATTGTTCTGGCGGTCATTGTCTGGTGGCCCACGTGATTTTTACGGTTTCCTGCATGCGGAGCGGTATTTTCCGGGCGTCATGGACAGTGAGCCCTTAAACATACGGATAAAGCTCTGTACATTGGCATAACCGACTCTGGCTGCAACCTGATAGATCGGCAGATCCGTGTCTTCAAGCAGGGATCTGGCCTGTCTGAGCCGATAATCGGTCAACAGATCATAAAAGGTGGTACCTTTATATTTCTTCAGTATCCGGTTGATGTAGACACTTGAAAAATGAAAGGTATCGGCCACAATATCCAGGCTGATATCCGACATATAGTTGTCTTTAATATAGTCACAGATGCTGTTTACGAGATCCCGCCGCCACTCTTTGCCGATTTGCATGTAGGTTTCCGACAGCTGCTCCAGATAGGAAAAAGCCTCGGTATGCACCTGTGGAAGGGTATCCGCACGGTAGATGCTGTCGGTCAATGCTTTCAGGCGATCATTTAGTCCGGCGTCTGTAATATCCTGTTCGTTCACAACGATAAAGTTAATCACTGAGAGATAGAACAGTCGAATCATCGGCAGATCATAATGACCTTCATATAAAGCCTGGTCGATTTGATCCAGAATGTTGTTAATCGCTTCATGACCAATTGTTTTTATTGCCGATACAAGCAGTTTTACAAACGGCAGCGGATTGAGATACAAGTGATCTGCAGATGTGTTTATTGCTTTGTAAAACACAACCTGCTCATTTCCGTAGACTGCGCTCAGCTGCAAAGCGTCATACGCCTGTCTGGAGGTTTTTTGCAGATCCTCGATATCCTTCACCGGAGTACCTACTCCGAACACCATGGGTGTTTTGTTTTTATCACATGCAAGCAGTTCCTCGATAAAATGTCCGATCAATGCATTGATGTTCGTTTCTTTTGTACAGGAGAATATGCAGCACAGAAGATTCAGCTCGGTTTCCAGACAGCACTGCAGGGTCAGTCCGGGTACGGATACGGCTGAAACGTATTCTTTGATCACAAGAGAGGACAGCCAGGTGTTTTCCGGATCGTTCGCATCAGCGCCGCTGGAATGCTCAAGTTTGATATAGACAACAGCGTAGGAAGCGGATTCCAGACTGCCCAGTGAAAACATATCCTTTTGCCAGTTAATCTCAGTAGCCGGTATGAGTTGTCCGGCAATCAGCTTTTGAAAAAAATGTTCTTTGAGTTCGGGCAGAATAATCTTCACTTTATCTTCCATATGGTGCTTTTCAAGCAGGATGCGGTTGAAATGCCGGCTGATGTTTTGAAACTCGACGAACTGTGCGATCCCGCTTTCTGAAATCTCCCTTTTTGAATCCGACAGCTGCATTAAGGAAGCAATCGGTGTATAGGCAGTGTTTCGCAGGTGAAACGACAGAAGGACAGATGCAATGGCGGCAATCAGCAGCGCAAAAATTACATAGATGAAACTGATGAACAGTGTACGCCGGGCGTCCCATATGGGCGTTACCACCAGGTACTTCCAGTTTGTGCCAATATCGTCATGCATGGCCGATAAATATATTTTACCATTGATTCTAAGCCAGGTGTTTTTCCCGTTCTTCCATGCGACGGACTGATACTGTTTTTGACTAAGCAGATTTGCAGTCCCTGCATCGCTTGCGGCGATAGTGCGATTGTATTGATCCAGTATGATAAAGTGATTGCTGCTGCCATCAGTAATTTTCAGTTTCTTCTGCAGGCTGCTCTCGGAAATGTTCATAGCGATGTAGCCATCCTTGCCGGGATAGTACTTTTCAAGAGAGAACACTGCGGTCACTACCTGAACCTTATGATTTGAGAGACGGTCGGTAATGATGCTGTGTTCGCTTTTCCAGGTAATGGCGGATGCTGTGTCCAGATCATTCAGCCAGGTCTTATCGTAGAACGTATCCCATGCGAAAATGCCGTTGCTGGTGATAACCATATTGTTTTTGGGGCAGACCAGATATATGGAATGGATGAAATCTTTTACTCCGACAATCTGTGAAAGGTCTTCCAGCAGTATCTGGATTTCCGAATAATCAATGTCGGACTGGCTGGCCAGGTATTTCTTGGTCAAGGCTTCCTGCGACAGAAGATAGCCTGTTTCGGCAACCGAGTTCTGGAAACGGGCCGATTCACCTGTTGTACTTTTCAGATGTGTAGAGTTATAATCGCCGGCGGTTCCGCTGATCACATAGATGAAAAAGGCAGATAGTAAGGTGCTGGTCAGCAGAATGCTGATAAAGGCCAGAAAAATAAAATCGCGCAGAATCTGGCGATGATACGTATGAAATTGTCTGTTTTGACTATAACGATTACGCATGGCATCCCCCTCGAATGCATGTCAATGTGCAAGACGTGAGTAAGTATAAGCCCATGTGACTATTATAAGGGAAAGTGTACAATAATCAAATATACAAAAGTGAATTTTGACGAACGTTTGCTAATTGCATATAAAGAAAAGCCGGGTTTGCATATTGAATATATACATTTTCACATTAAAACGATAGGATCTGTATAAAGCAGTACTGCAGATCCAATGGAATGGAGGGATGCCAATTGAAGAAACGAGCAAGGCCAAAAAGAGAGGGGCCTGCTGCAATGGTGAAGATGAGTCCGTCGAAAGCAGTCAGGAAGTATCATAACTACTATTTGATGCTGATTCCCGGAATCGTTTTGATCGGGCTGTTTGCCTATTTACCTATTATCTGTAACTTCATCGCATTTAAGGACTACAAGATCTTCCTGGGTCCATTCAAAAGCACCTGGAATGGCCTGGACAATTTTACAAGACTGTTCCAGGGAAATGATTTCGGGCAGATTTTTTCAAACACACTGGTGCTGGGTATGCTGAAGCTTCTGCTCGGATTTCCGGCACCGATATTGCTGGCGCTTATGCTGAATGAGGTCGGCAATCAGCTGTTCAAGCGTTTGGTACAGACAGTTGTTTATCTGCCGCACTTTATATCATGGGTAGTTATTGCATCCCTTACATCGACTCTGCTGTCACCAAACGACGGAATCATCAATATGCTGCTGTCGAAACTTGGACATCAGCCGATCTTCTTTATGGGTGATCCCGAATATTTCCGCGGCGTACTGGTGGCAACCGATATATGGAAAGAGACCGGATGGTCGGCTATCATCTATCTTGCAGCGTTATCTGGAATTCCTCAGGATATGTATGAGGCAGCAACGGTAGATGGAGCAAAAAGGATGCAGAAAATTCTGTTCATCACACTGCCGTGTTTGGTGCCGACGATCATCATCATGCTGCTGCTCCGCGTGGGCAATATCATCAACGTTGGTTTCGAACAGGTCTTTACGCTGTACAGTCCGCCGGTATATAGAGTTGCGGATATCATTGATACCTACGTATACCGGATCGGCATCGTGGATGCGCAGTATGGGTTTGCAACGGCGGCGGGGCTGTTTAAATCCGTTGTTGCACTGGTACTGGTAGTAAGCTGTAACTGGATCACGAAAAAATCCGGACAGGAGAGCCTGTTTTGAAAGGAGGTGCGAGATGCGGCAAACAGGATATGTGGAAAAAATACATAGCAGAAAATCGCTAAAGCGTCCAGGCAGTGACCTGGTATTTTCAATCGTCAATGCGATACTGCTGATTTTGATTGCCGTCTGTACCCTGGTGCCGTTTCTGGATGTGGCATTGACGTCGATCACACCCACAAAAGAAATTGTAAAAAATGCCAAGGCGTTGATAGCCATCCCGAAGTCACCGACACTGAGCCATTACAGATACGTCTTGAACGGCAACGGAACCATTCTCCGGGCAATGGGAGTAACCATTTTTCGTACGGTCGTGGGAACGGCGGTGTCTCTATGCGTGACGGTCCTGACAGCGTATCCGTTATCCAAAAAGTTTTTACCGGGAAGAAACATACTGATGAAATACTTTTTCTTCACCATGATCTTCAGTGCGGGCATGATCCCCTCGTATTTGGTGGTGAAAATGTTCGGTCTGACTGACAGCCTGCTGGCGTTTATTCTGCCGAATGCACTGAACGTGTACAACATGATTATTATGAGAACATTCTTTTTGGGCATTCCGGCAGAACTGGAGGAGTCGACCAGAATAGACGGATGCGGGGAGTGGAAGGCGCTTCTGAAAGTAGTGCTACCGCTGTCAACTCCGGTGCTGGCATCGATCGGACTGTTTTATGCGGTCTGGCACTGGAACTCGTTTTTTGATGCAGTGTTGTATATCACCGACAGAAAGCTGTGGCCATTACAGACTCTGCTTCGGGAAATACTGCTAAGCACAAGCATGAGTGAATTGCTGGGAGGAAGCGGCAGTCTGTCGGAAGCCATGCCGCCATCTACGGCGGTAATTAACGCGACGATTATGATTTCATGTATACCGATTATGGCGGTCTACCCGTTTATTCAAAAATACTTTGTAAAAGGAATCATGGTGGGAGCCATTAAAGGGTGAGTGCAACACGAAGTTGCGTTTAGATAATGCCCAAAGGCCTGAAACGCCTGATATGACTGCATTTTGCTGTATATCATGGGCCTGTTGCTTCCTCAACAGAAACCTGGCGACAGGTGCGGGAATGGTAACGTTTCGGTGCTAACCTGCCATGACAACTTAACCCTGGGGGGAAAGGCGGTGAGGGCGGAAGGGCGTAAGGCGGGCCGATGAGGATGCGGGAAAGGGGGTGTGGAACAAGCGAAAGCCATCCGGTAATGGGGTGGGCAGGGACCGATGTCCCGAAACGAAAGTGTGCAGACTTCCATAGGGTGACTCGTCACAAGAGAACCTGGAGTATTTCTGAAGGAGGGAAAGGCAATGAAGAAGCGAATTACAGCAGCACTGTGTGTCATGTTGTTTCTGGGGTCCATAACTGGATGCGAAACGTCTTCTAACGATGGAAAGGATGCGGAACAGGCCAAAAATGATAAAGAAGTCACCTTCGTGTTTACGAAGGGTGGGTTTGAAAATCATCCGGACAACGACGCAATTTGCAAAAAAATATGTGCGGCAGCGGATGTGAAGCTAAATCACATTTCACCGCCGGCGGCCAACTATGATGAAAAGCTGACATTGATTTTTTCGGGTCAGGAAAAAGAGCTTCCCGATCTGGCGAAAATCCAGAAATCCCAGATCAACAAGCTGTTCGACTATGCGGATCAGGGAGCGCTAATGGATTTGACGGATCTGGTAAAGAAGTGCCCACACATTCTGGAAAACGTCCCAAAAGAGGCACTGGACATGTGTACGAAGGATGGGAAGCTGTGGGCTATACCGATCTGGTGCAGCCCAAACCGGATGAATACCATTGTGCGGAAGGACTGGCTGGATACCCTCGCCCTGAAAGAGCCGAAGACCCTGGATGAGTATCATGATGTAATGAAGGCGTTTACCTTTGATGATCCGGATGGAAACGGTGTGGACGATACATATGGCATGACGGGGCTGGGCATGGAAGCGATCGAACCATACCTCGGCGCATTCGGTGTTATGGGTGTTCAGGAAAACTACTGGTATGAGGAAAACGGGGAACTAAAGCCGCAGGCTCTGAATCCGAAAGCCAGGGAAGCGCTGAAGGTGCTCAGAGACTGGTATAAAGAAGGGATCATTGATCCGGAGTTTTCAGTGCTTAAAAATGAGTCGGAGCTGAACGACAAAGCCATGAAGAATCAGTTCGGTCTGACGTATCGCTGGTGGGTCTGGGAGACTAAAATCGAAGGTGAAATGAAAAAGGTTGATGACAAGGTGTCCTTTGAGCGTATCGCACCGCCGGTTGGTCCGGACGGCACATCCGGGGTCAAAGGGGTCAGCATGTTGAACGGTTGCGTGGTTATGCTGAAAAATGCAAAAAATGTGGATGCGTGTCTGAGGCTACTGGACTGGATGCATACGGAAGAGGGGATGATGACCACTTATACCGGCGTTGAGGGTGTGCACTGGAAAAAAGAAGGCGATAAGTACGTGACTCTGCCGCAGTTTGACAAAGACGCGAAGTGGATCCAGTGGTATTCGGCATTTGAAAGTGAATGGCCCCTATTGCAGGTCGAAACTCCGCTGGTTCAATCGCGCAGGGATGCATTTAAATGGAAGACCATAAAAAATGAGGGGGACGGACTGGTAACGGACGCACAGATGCGGTATTCCACGGATCTGACAACGCTTATCACCGACGCGTATACGCAGATCATTACCGGAAAGAAGGATCTGTCCTACTTCAATAATTTTGCTGAGCAGTGGAAGGAAAAAGGCGGCGCGAAATGGTCGAAAGAGATCAACAGACTGTATAAGGAAAAAGACAACTAGCATGCAGCTTGACTACTAGAATAAGGAGGGTACTATTGTGAACAATAAGGACAAACAGTTGAGAGACAAATTTAAAGGCTGCATCGGCGGATGCCATATCGGATCAGCCATGGGCGCAGCGGTGGAAGGCATGTTGTATCCGGAGATCGAGCAGGCATACGGGTTTGTCGACAGTTATCTGCCGTATGAGCACTATAATAACGGATGGAAGAGAGAACCGGGTACAACCGAGGATGGGGTGGAACGGCAGAAACTGATGATTCTCGCTATTGCAGAGAAAGGAGACCGCGTGACGGCAGAGGATGTCAAGAATTCCTGGGTGAAAAATGCCAATCCCAATGCCGCCGGATGGATTTCGGAACCGTTTGAAGGCAATCTTCTCGCAATGGCAAAAAGCGGGATGCCGGCAAGGGATATTGGTAAATACTGCGATTATGCGGGCCTGAACAGCTTTGCACGTGCCTGCCATCCGATCGGCCTGATTCATGCCGGAGATATAGACGGTGCCATGGACGATATCTATGAGGTAGGGCAGCTGTATCAGACGTCGAACAGCAGAGGACTGAAATGGGCATGTGTGACGGGTGTTTCGATTGCGGCGGCAACCCTGCCGCATGCTACAGTGGATTCCGTACTTGGAGCGATCTATGATACTTGTGACAAAGATCTGGTTGTCAGAGAAATTGATACACATCTGAAAGGCAGCAGGGGAATTTCGGACATCCAGGATCTGCGCAGATATTTTGATGACTATTACAGCGGCAAAGGAATGCCATATCCGTTCAGCTATGCGAACGAAGTGGTGACAAAAGGAATCTGCATCTTTCAGATGGTGAAAGGATGTACAAAGGATGCAATTCTGGCAGGGGTCAACATGGGCAGAGATACCGACTGTGTAGCAGCAGTAGCCGGTGGCATATCCGGGGCGCTTTGCGGCAGTTCTTCGATTCCGGAGGAATGGATTACACAGCTGGACTATGCGGCAGGCGTGAACCCCTATACCTGTGAACAGCATACGCTGGAGGAACATACGGATATGCTGTATCAGGCATTTGAAACCAGGATGGATGCTCTAAAACAGTATATTCATCGAATGGAATAACGGAGGTGAAAAAATGGACTATTTTACTGCAGACAAGGTTGGACGCAGTGTGGTGCTTCGCCTGGACCAGGGGGACCTGGTACTGGAAAGCATAGAAAAGGTGCTGGAAGAGACTGGTATCCAGCAGGGCGTGGTGATTTCCGGTATTGGTACCCTTGATCAAAGCGTACTTCACATGGTTACCACAACCGGCTATCCGGCTGTTGAATACTTTGATAAAAAGGTTGATCAGCCGCTGGAGGTGGTAAGTATTCAAGGCTATATTGCGGACGG
>ENA-UOOK01002827-UOOK01002827.1-fermentation-metagenome-genome-assembly--contig:-NODE-2827-length-20630-cov-5.993390_pt1 | contig 20630 bp, 20 predicted proteins | sample MGYA00245777_ERZ724023 | MGnify/ENA primary metagenome ERZ724023 (study PRJEB28704, sample SAMN03018312) | fermentation metagenome | biome: anthropogenic terrestrial biome; feature: soil; material...
AAGCTTTTTGCGTTGTATCCATTAAAGAAGATTCTGGTACAATATATAGTGTTTGGCTTAAGTTAGGCTATCAATATATTGTACTGGAATAGTGGAATCAAATGACAACGCAAAAAGCCCGTGTCAGGATGGTCTGCATTATTTGATTCTTATTTTAGCTCAAACTGCTCAACGGCGCGTTTTAGGGTACCGGCAATTTCCCGTAGATTATCCGCCAAAGAAGTAACTTGTTCCATTGATGCGCTTTGTTCTTGGGTTATTGCGGAAACCTCCTCGGTGTTGGCTAAGTTTTCTTCGCTAATTGCGGAAATTGCGCTAATGGCGTCAGTGGCTTTATCATTATTTCTCGCCATTTGTTTAGTAGATGTGGCGATTAACTCAATTTCTTTAATAGTATTCATTAGGGCCTGATTAATCTCTTGGAAGGTTACAGTGGCTTTCTCGGCTAAGTTTTTGCCTGCTTCTGCCCTTGTTATTCCTTGCTGCATTAGTTGGACAGAGTGATTGGTCCGATTTTTCGTCTCGATCACTAAATCCGAGATCGATTGCGCGGACAGTTTTGAACGCTTCGCCAGCTTTCCGACTTCTTTAGCAACAACGGCAAAGCCTTTCCCATGTTCTCCGGCTCTGGCGGCTTCAATTGAAGCGTTTAAAGCCAACAGCGTAGTTTGTTCCGAAATCCCTTCGATAATCGAAGTAATACCGGCGATCTCTTCCGAGGTCTGAATTAACAGATTAGTTGCTTCCGCTACTTCGTTTGTAGAATCATACAAGGCGTTGATTTCGGTGGCCACGTTATTGGTAACTTGTTGCCCGTTTATTGCGGCTTCCGCCACTTGACCGGAGGCACTGGCGATTTTCTGTGCGTCTTGAGTGACTTGAATAACCGTGTTAGATAACTCCTGGATGGAACTAATGGCTTCGGTTATTTGCCGAACCTGTTCGGAAGAGGCAATGGCGAGTTCATTGGCTGATTTTGCTACTTCCATTGCTAAGGTACCGGTCTCTGAGGAGATTGAACTCAGTTCGGCGCTGGTTTGATCTAGAGTGATCGATTGTTCGCTTATATTGGTTATCAGGCCTCGTAGGCCGGTAATGGCCTTGTCTAGCCCCTTAGCGGTTTCAGTCACTTCACGCGAACCGGTGACGAGGGCGTCCTTTTGGGAGAGGTCTCCGGTTTCCAAGGATTTAACTCGCTTAACCATATTTTTCAACGGTATATAGATGAAACCGGCAACAAGCAGCCCCAGGAGGGTTATGCTTACCATGCCTACAAACATCAGTCTCTTATTGGAATTTCTGAGTTTGTCGGCAAGATTCTCACTGTCCAGATATAAGTTATAATTCATGCTGCTGGTAGTATTACGGACATATCTTAAGGTATTGTGTAAATTGTCAATCTCTTGACTGAGAATTGCATAGTTGTATGCATTGACCGGTTTATCGAGAATGGCTCTGATATTGGCAAAGGTTTCATCCAGTTTTTTATTGGTGGAATCGTCAATATTCTGCCTGGCTTTAATCAGGTTAAATAGAACATTCAGGTTTATTTTAAACTCAGATTCGATCGTTGAATTGTTAACTAATAGCGCTAAATAGTAACTCCGGATTCTTTCAACATCAATCTCTACCTCAACATCATTTTCCGCTCTTATTGTGGCGGTATTGTCATAAATTTTACCGGTGTTTTTTTGGATCATATCTATAGCTCTACTACCGTTAATACTTTGAATAGTCATCAGCATAATCATCAGTATTATAAGGAACAGAACTTGATAAATCACACTAATTCTGGAGAGGGCTTTTCGAATGGGGTTTAAAGGTTTGGCTTTCATTTAACTGTTCCTCCCTTTTCCAAAATTTTGAGTGATTATACCACATAGCATCGGTTAAAAAGGATTCATCGAAAATTAATGGGTATAATAGAGGGAAGTGATGGATGATGTCAGATCGCGGCTTTTTTATATGGAGCAGAATCCTCCGATTAATATTATAGACATAATATTAATCGGCAACTTGACCATTATTCTTTATAGACATCATTTGAATCCTAAGTGTTGGTGAACAAGCCTTTTCCCCGTGAATTGGTTGCGGATTTTATTGAACAAAGGTAAAATTGTATAGTATGCAACTTTAAGAAAGATTTTTCGTTGTATCCATATGAAGAAATTCCGACACAATATCTAGACAAAAAGGCTAAAGAGAAGGGGTGGGATGATGGAAAGAACATTGGTACTGCTCAAGCCAGATGCGGTTGAACGGTGTTTGGTAGGCCAGATTATTGGGATCTATGAACAAAAAGGGCTAAAAATTACGGCTTTAAAAATGGTGAAACCTTCTCAGGAAATAGTGGAAGTACATTACGAAGAACATAAAGAGAAGCCTTTCTTTCACGAGCTGGTTGATTATTTAACCAGGGGAATGGTGTGTGCGATGACTATTGAAGGGGAAAATGTGATCAAGACGGTGCGAAAAATAAACGGGGCGACTGATCCGGCGGAGGCGGAGGCGGGTACGATCAGAGGACAATTTGCCGTTACGAAGACGGAAAATCTTGTCCATGCGTCGGATTCCGTGGAAAGTGCCGAACGGGAGATTAAAATCTGGTTTTCCAAGGGTTTGGACTGCAAATGAATTAAGCTTTTTCCGTTGTATCCATTATTTGCTATCCATGGGTCAAAAGATGCAGATCAATACCTGCTTTGTGCGGGATGGTCTGCATTATTTAATCGATAAACCTTCCTTCGTGATTTTAACCAATAATTAGGTCATGTTACGATGACAAAGCGATCAGCCCGTGCTATAATGTTAGCATCCTAACAATTCGGAGGTGTTGACTTGTCCCCTCCCAAAACAATTGGGTTCGAGGTTAAGTCGCTGGTTAATTTAATCAAACGAAGTATTTATGAGAGCGCTAATGAAATCGGTTTGGCCGGGTTGACTGGAGTGCAGGGTTGGATCATCGGCTATCTTTACAAGCATATGGATGATCCGGACCGGCAAGGTATATTTCAACGGGACATCGAAGGCGAATTTAAGATCAGGCGTTCCACTGCAACGGGGATACTACAACTGATGGAGAAGAATGGTTTGATCACCAGAGAACCGGTAGAGTTTGATGCCCGCCTGAAAAGGCTGATCTTAACGCCGAAGGCGATGGCCCTCCATGCGCAAATTATGGAAAAGATAATGGAGGTCGAAAGTAAATTGCGCCGCGGATTGAGTGCAGAAGAGGTTGATAACTTCTTCATGCTGATTGAGAAAATCAAGGGTAATCTGGAAGCAGTCGACAAATAAAACCTTAAATGATGAGTAGTGGTGTGAAGTTTTATAAAAACGGGGGTCCTAGATGATTAAACAATTATTAAAATGTGTGGGTACTTATAAAAAAGAATCAATTTTGGCACCGCTTTTTGTCGCCGGGGAAGTGGTGATGGATGTCTTAATCCCGCTCTTAATCGCCGATCTGATTGACCACGGGATCGTCACCGGCCGCATGGATGTCATTCTGAAACTGGGTGGGACCCTAGTTGTCGTGGCGTTGATTGCCTTAGCCCTGGGCGTCCTTTCTGGGCTTTATGCCGCCCGTGCTTCGGCTGGCTTTGCCACTAATTTGCGCCAAAGAATGTACTATGCGGTCCAGGACTTTTCCTTTTATAATATCGACCGTTTTTCCACGGCTAGTTTAGTCACGCGCCTGACGACGGACGTGACCAATGTACAACACGCTTATCAGATGGTCATTCGGATCGCGGTCCGTAGTCCGCTGATGTTTTTCTTCTCCTTGTTTATGGCCTTTTACATTAACCCCCGGCTCTCCCTAGTTTTCGTCGTGATCATTCCCATTTTGGGAGTGGGTCTTTACCTGATTGCCCGGAAAGCGTTTCCCATCTTTAAACGGGTCTTTAAGACCTATGACCGGTTGAACCGGGTAGTGCAAGAAAACCTGCGGGGTATTCGGGTGGTAAAATCATTTGTCCGGGAGGAACATGAGAAGGAGAAGTTTAATCAGGTTTCGCAGGACATCTATGCTGATTTTTCTCGGGCTGAAAGAATCCTAGCTTTTAATGCTCCTTTGATGCAATTTGCCGTCTATACTTGTCTACTCTTTATTTCCTGGGTGGGGGCGCAGATGATCGTGGCGACGACCATGACCACCGGGCAACTGGTGAGTCTGTTCTCCTATTCGTTACAGATCTTGATGAGCTTAATGATGCTCTCGATGGTTTTCGTGATGATCACCATCTCGAGAGCCTCGACCGAACGGATTGTCGAAGTGCTGAACGAAGAGAGCGATCTAAATAATCCAGCGCAGCCGATCCTGGAAGTAAAAAGCGGAGACGTCCGCTTTGAACAGGTTAGTTTTAGTTATACGAAAAAGCAGGAGCAGTTGTGTCTGGTTGATGTGAATTTGGCATTTGAATCAGGACAAACGGTGGGGATCATTGGGGGAACCGGGAGTGGAAAAACAACGCTGGTGCAACTCATTCCCCGTCTTTATGATGTGACGCAAGGTACGGTGTACGTGGGTGGGGTGGATGTTCGCCATTATGATCTACGGGTGTTACGGGAGCAGGTGGCAGTGGTGCTTCAGAAGAATGTGTTGTTTTCCGGCACGATTAAAGAGAATCTCCGTTGGGGTGACCCCGAAGCCAGCGATGAAGAGATGCGGCAGGCTTGTCGGTTGGCGCAAGCTGATGAATTCATCCAAACCTTTCCCGACGGGTATGACACCTATCTGGAGCAGGGCGGTGTTAACCTCTCCGGCGGACAGAAGCAACGTTTATGTATTGCCCGGGCATTGCTGAAAAAACCTAAGGTTTTGATTCTCGACGATTCAACCAGCGCAGTGGATACTAAGACCGATGCCCTAATCCGACAGGCTTTCCGGGAAATGATCCCGGAGACTACAAAGTTCATCATTGCCCAGCGGGTGGCTTCGGTGATGGATGCTGACCAAATAATTGTGATGGATCAGGGGCGGGTAGTAGCGGTCGGGACCCACGACGAATTAATGAAGACTAACCAGATCTACCGGGAAGTCTATGCTTCTCAACGTAAAGGAGGGGATGACCATGGCGCCGCCTAGAGGGAGGTTCTCGACTCCACGGGAGAAGCCAAAAGCGCAGGGTAAAACGATCAAACGGCTCTTTTCCTTTTTCACCGGAAAATATAAAGTCTATTTTCTTTTGGTCCTGGTTTGTATCCTCCTTAGTTCCCTGGCCGGGGTGGCCGGTTCTCTTTTTCTTGAGGTTTTAATCGATGATTATATTACCCCGCTCCTTGCCATGGCGGACCCGGTTTTTAGCGGATTGGGGCGGGCTTTACTCGTAATGGCCGGGATTTTTCTCGTTGGGATCGTGGCGACTTATATTTTCAGCCGGATGATGGCAGTGATTGCCCAGGGGGTCTTAAAAGAGATCCGGGACGCCATGTTCGCCCACATGCAGTTACTGCCCATTAAGTACTTTGATACCCATACCCATGGGGACCTGATGAGCCGCTATACCAATGACACTGATACGCTGCGGCAGATGATCTCCCAAAGTCTGCCCCAAGTGATGCTATCGGTGGTGACGATTGTCAGCGTCTTCTCGGCGATGATGGCCACCAGCATCATCCTCACCGGTGTGGTCGTGCTTTCGCTCTGCTTAAGCTTAACCATTACTAAACAGATCGCGACAAACAGCGGGAAATACTTTATGCGGCAACAAGCAGCGCTGGGGAAAACCAACGGCTATATTGAAGAAATGATTCATGGTCAGAAAGTGGTAAAGGTTTTTTCCCATGAGGAAGAAGCGAAAGCTGAGTTTGACCGGCTCAATGAGGAGTTGCGCCAGAACGCGGCGGAAGCCCACAGTTATGCCAATATTCTAATGCCGGTCTTGGGCAACCTCGGTCATCTCCAGTACGTCTTTGTGGCGATTGCCGGTGGCGCGCTTTCGATTGGGGGGGTTGGCGGAATAACGCTCGGGGCGATCGCCAGTTTCCTGCAGCTTAGCCGGACCTTTAACCGACCGATCGGCCAAGTTGCACAGCAACTTAATGCTGTCATTATGGCTCTGGCCGGAGCGGAGCGGATCTTTGCGCTGCTGGATGAACCAATCGAGCAGGATGATGGATACGTTACGCTCGTCCACGGTAAATATGTGGACGGAACTTTAGGGGAGACTCCGGAACGAACTGGGATTTGGGCTTGGAAATATCCGCAGCAGGACGGAACGGTATCCTATACGGAGCTGAAAGGTGATGTCCGTTTTTTTGATGTAGATTTTAGCTATGATGGCGAGCAAGACGTTCTGCACAATGTTTCGCTCTACGCCAAGCCGGGACAGAAAGTAGCTTTTGTGGGGGCGACCGGGGCTGGAAAAACCACCATTACCAACCTGATTAATCGTTTTTATGATGTGGATGACGGAAAAATCCGTTATGACGGCATCAACATCAACAAGATTAAAAAAAGCGATCTCCGCCGTTCTTTCGGAATGGTGCTGCAGGATACTAACCTCTTCAGCGGAACAGTCCTAGAGAACATCCGTTACGGCCGCCTGGACGCTACTGATGAGGAAGTCTATACTGCGGCGAAACGGGCCAATGCCCATGATTTTATCTCGATGCTGCCCCAGGGGTACCATACAGTTTTAGAAGGGGACGGCTCAGGACTCTCGCAAGGACAAAGGCAACTCCTGTCCATTGCCCGGACGGAAGTGGCCGCCGCGCCGGTGATGATCTTGGATGAAGCGACTTCCAGCATTGACACCCGCACCGAAACGATTGTCCAAAAAGGGATGGACACTTTAATGGAAGGACGGACGGTCTTTGTCATCGCGCATCGCCTCTCGACGGTGGAAAATGCCGATGTCATTCTGGTGTTGGAGGAAGGCCGGATCATCGAACGGGGGACCCATGAGGAACTGCTGGCGCAGAAAGGTAGGTACTATCAACTCTACACCGGTGCCTTTGAGCTGGAGTAAAAAGATAGGAGTGGAATGATGGATATTACTAGAGAAAGCTTGTTTTTTGCTTTTTCCCTCACCTTACTGGCCGGACTTTCCGAGCCGTTAGGGGCGGTGATTGGCTATTTTCTGCTGATGCAATTCATTGGTCCAACCATGTTCGGTTTGGTCTTGTTTGCCTAAGCTGTGCGCATAATTTTTCAATTTTTTCTTTTCTCGTTGGCGCTAAGCTTTGAAGGAAAGTGGCGAGTCGATGCTGCCATTCCTGCTCACTTTCGGTAAAGTGAAGGCTGAGAACGATGGCCTCCGGGGGCACCCTTTTCCACAGCAATGCCAATTCCATGTCGCCAAGCACACGGAAGAAGGCGTCAAATTCTGCACCGAAGAGGCAGGCACCCTCAAGCATGTCAACTAAATCGGTGATGCTGTGTAAGTTTCTTTGGATCAAAGCCATTTTATCCGCTAGATACCGACAGGATCTGATTTCATCAATAATTCTACGAAATTGTTCATCATCGATTTTTACGCCGTCTTCAAAATGAATGACTGTTGGCGGAGGGGATTTCTTGAAACTAATAAACACTGATGCCAAACGGTTCGTGGCCAAGGCGTTTTTTAGATTAGCCAGAAGATTCGTCGCCGTGTCTGTGATGTGTTTAACCAAGAAGCTTTCGGTTATAGCGAGCTCTTGACAGAGTTGGTGCATAGTATCATACATTAGAGAAGACAGTTGCTCCGGGGATAGGTTCCCTAATATATCCTGTAAATACTCTCTGTCCAGCGGTTCTATATTGAGCTGAACTGCTTTTTTGTTGACTAACAGGCAACCTAGCGCGTTGGTCAAGATAAGTTCAAATACATTAATGAGTAGGTCATAGTAATGCTCATCGTAACTGCGGAGCAGAAAGTTAATGTCGATCGGCGAGAATTTTTGGCAAAACCGGTTCTCCCAAAAGAGTTTTTTTAAATAACTATAAATATACTCGATGCCTACTAACTCCATTTGATCGTTACTCACCGGATAATCAATGGAACCGGGCGTCTCATGGGCAGCAAAATTTAGATCATAAGTAGCGAAAAAAGGGGGATCCCTTCCTTGATTGTTGCGTTGTAAGCATAATTATTAATGACCAAACAGTTCCCTTGGACCGTGGTAAATAATTGTTTGGCTTTATAGAATTGAATCTCCACCAATTTTCTGCCTGTTTTATATAACTGCAGCAAAGGATTTTCTTTAAGAATTTTGAGCGCGAGATTTAGGTCGGAAAGGCTTTTTAGATAAAAGCCGATTGTGAAAAAGACTGATTCCAAAATATTCTCGGCGGTTTCGACTTTAACGGAACTACTTGTTCCGCCGGTGAAAGTGTCAACTTGCCCAGCTAAAAGCGATAAAGCTTCCGCTTGAATCCGGTTTAGTTCCGGTTCGCTTAGCAAGCTTACGCGGTAAGCTTCTTGGAGGAGGGATAAAAAGTAGGTGTCTGCTTTAAGATTCTCTCTCTTCATCAAGGCTTGTGTTTCGAGTTTATTCATCGGAAGGAATCTCTTCTTCCCTATATTCAGCAGGGTTTTCACTAGTGTCTGGATCATAATTCCTTCCATATCGAATACTTCGGGCAAAAGCTGACAATTCCCGGTTTTGGAGCAGTTCGATGGAGCCATGGCAGCTCCCATCGAAGTATTTCTTCATCAGCTTGAGTAAATCATCATCACTAATTTGATCAAGTGTCTCGTTTTTAAAATAATAAAAGGTCTCAATTAAGGCGGTTAATGTAGCGGCATAATTGGATTGGTCAAGATAGGGTGAGTCACAAAAATTTTCGATTAATTTAGTTATCACTCCGCCCGCAAATTCAATGCGGCCGTTTTTACGCAAGACATCTGCACGGGACTTTACCAGCTCCTCAGCATCTAGTGGGGAAAGAATCAATCCGTACGGGGCGGTTAATTTATTTGATTTTAAAACTTCTGAAGTGGCCAATTTGTTTACTTGAGCCTCTTGTCTAAGGAGGAGTTTGTTATCCATATTGGTGGTCCTTTCTAATTTGGTTAATGGCTATTGACAGAAGCCGGGTTTTATGATATAGTAATAATGGATATATGTATATCGCTTACGACTGAGCTAAACTCAAGTTTATCATTTTGGGCGATGATCGTCAACTGTTTTATTTTACTTAGAGATTATAAATTATCATTAGTATTAAAGAGGTTGTTTCCTTAAAGGAAAACAACCTCTTTATCTTATTTCTGAATCCTATAAGAGCGGGGAACACACTGAACTCGTTCGTTCCCCAGATCTTCAACCATCCTCAATATCCGTCTGAGAGCCTAACTTCGACGGTTGTTTTCCCTTTTTCCGTGAGCTTAAAGGGGAATTTACGTCCGGCGTAGTTCAATTCATAGTTGCCTAAAAAGCCGCGGAATTCCACTTTACCTTCTTGGTCGGTTTGGAAGCGGGTCGGTTTCAGCCACCATTCATCTTTGACCAAACGCAGTAGATGCTCATAAGCCGGTTTGGCGGAACCGTCTTTCCGGAGCAAGCCGCTGGGTGCGTTGAGCCATTGGCCATCCATCAGGTCCCACCAGGTGATGCCAGCGACGAGTGGGTGGGCCATCAGTGTTTTATAGTGGAGCAGAGTTTCCCGGGCTTGGCGTTCTTCTCCCTCTGGAGTAGTTGGCCAGTCTTTGACTTGATAGTCGTTAAGATCCTCGATCTCAGGTGGCATGAGCTGACCGGAGATCAACGTTGTTTCGGTGAAATGAATCGGCAGGTTAAACCGGGCGAATCGTTCTAGGATGCGTTCGGTTTTTTCTACACCCCAATAACCTTGGTGCATATGGGATTGAATGCCGATGGTGTCGATTTCTACACCCGCCTCCAGACATCCCTCAACCAGAATGTCATAGGCGGGGGAAACATCAAAGTCATTTAAGAGTAAAACAGTTTTCGGGTTTGTCTGGCGTGCTGCTTCAAACATGGCCTTAATGGTCTTGATTCGGCCTAATTGTCGGCAGATTCGGGTGATCCCGTTGTCGTATTTATTGAAGATCGGCATGATCACCGCTTCATTGAGCACATCCCAGGTGTCAATGATGCCAGCGAAAGTCGACACTTCCCTCTGGATTCTTCCAAGTTGTGCTTGGAAGATCTCTTCATTATCCATCTGGAGCAACCAAGGAGCAGTCTGCGTATGCCAACAAAGGGGATGTCCTTTCACTAAAAGTTGATGGTCAACACACCATTGGGCGGTTTTCAGTAATCTTTCCGTGTCCGGTTGTCCTTGATTTGGTTCAAATCTTCCCCAGTAAAAAGGGAGTGTAACATAATTCATGAGCTTCATGAATTGCTCATTAACCCGGCTTAGCCGGTCTCTTTCCTGATCATTTACTTCGTTATTAACAAGTGGTAAAAGAAAGAAACCATTACTGCCGAAAAGGAATTGGTGGTTGGTTTGGGCGATCTCAATTTCTTCTCCCGCGAGGGGACGCTGATCCGCTTGCTTGAACACCAGCGTAGCCCGTGTTGTCCGGTGTTCTTGGATCCGGGCATCGACACTATTCATGGTAACGTTCCTCCTTAGTTCTGGGGTGGTTTTGATGCTTGTTTCTATAAAAACTCGTAAAATCCTATATAAAGAGTAATTTTCCTTATTCGATTCAAACCTGATCTTTTAACACAAGTCTGTCTTGAGCTAAAGCGCAGAAGAAGGTATAATAAATATAGTCTTGAACATGTATTCGATTGTATCGGGGTACCTCTGGTTAATTTGACTTGATCTTTTACAGGTAAACAAGGAAGGTACCTTTGGAAGGATACCTTCTTTTTCTTTTTTGATCGTGAAAAAAATGTTTAGGGGAAAGCTTAAGAACAATAAGAGAAAGTGTGGGAAAACCAGTGAATTTGTTGGTAACTTTAGACTCCAACTACCTTAAACCGCTTAAGGTAATGCTTTACTCGCTTTTTTCCAACAATGCGAGGGAACAATTTTCGATTTACTTGTTACACTCCAGCATTAAACCGGAGGAAATTAGTGACCTTGAGGTTTTCATTAACCAGCATGGACACCGGTTGGTGGTGCTCACCGTCGCGGAGAATGATTTTGCGGATGCGCCGGTGGTGAAACACTACACGAAGGAGATGTACTATCGACTATTGGCCTTTAAGTATCTTCCTGCCGAGATGGACAAGATTCTTTATCTTGATCCCGATATCCTGATCATCAATAGTATTAAAAAGCTTTATGATCTGGATCTGTCAGGCTGGATGTATGCGGCGGCTTACCATGACCGGCTACTCGTCACGGATCTTAATAAGATCCGGTTTACGGAGTACGAGATAGACGAGTATTATAATTCGGGAGTCTTACTAATGAACCTAGCTCGACAAAGGGAGCTGATTAAAGAGGAGGAGATTTTTTCTTTTGTGGAAAAAAACAAAAATCGTTTAATCCTCCCGGATCAGGATATTTTGAACTCCCTTTATGCCAAACACATTATGAAACTGGATGAGATTGAGTTTAATTATGATACAAGGTTCTATAAATACAGCCGGGTCTTGAGTAAAGGGGAAGTCGATATGGATTATATAATGCGGCATACGGTTGTCCTTCATTTTTGTGGGAAGAAAAAACCCTGGCACAAAAATTATAGTGGGGAGTTTCACGCTTTATATAAGCATTATGAGAAACGGGCCTTATTGACTGAATGGGTAATATAAGGTATTGTGCTTGTATCGAAGGTAAGCGATGAATATCAACGCAAAACCAGAACAAGTTTGGTTGGAGAATACGTTTTTGAAAGGAGACACCAATGGCCGTCAACACAGACAATCTACTCTTTGCTTTTGGATTAACCCTCCTCGCCGGTCTCTCGACGGGAATCGGCGGCCTTTTTGCCTTTTATGCTAAACAAACAAATAAGAAGTTCCTTTCGGTGGCGTTGGGATTTTCGGCTGGAGTAATGATTTACGTCTCCATGATTGAGCTCTTCGCGGAAGCCCGGAATTCTTTAGAAGCGGTCTATGGCTCGATTAAAGGATATTGGGCGACCACCATTGCCTTTTTTGCCGGGATCGCCTTGATTGCTTTGATTGATAAAGTCGTGCCCAGTCTGGAAAACCCCCATGATCTGCATGATGAAGAAGATGTGGCAGAACTGAAGCATGGTGACCCTGCTTTACTAAGATTAGGGATCTTTTCGGCGGTAGCGATTGCCATCCATAATTTCCCCGAAGGCCTTGCTACCTTCGTCAGCGCGGTCAAAGATCCAACCTTGGGAATTAGTATTGCGGTGGCAATTGCCATTCATAATATTCCGGAGGGGATTTCCGTGGCGGTTCCCGTTTATTATGCCACCGGGAGGCGGCGGAAGGCACTTTTGTACTCCTTTATGTCGGGTCTGGCCGAACCGCTGGGCGCGATCCTAGGCTTTTTGCTGCTGCGGATTTTTATTAATGAGGCTCTGTTTGGATGGATCTTTGGGGGGGTAGCTGGAATTATGGTCTATATTTCCCTAGATGAACTACTACCGGCTGCCGAAAAATACGGCGAGCACCATTTAGCCATCTACGGGCTGATCTTGGGCATGGGTGTCATGGCCCTTAGTCTGCTGCTGATGGCGTAGGCGGGATTTTTGATGAAGCCGAAAACCAAAAGGATTTTTAGCGCCAACAATGATTTTCAACGGGTTGAGGTGCTGAAAAGAAATCGGGAAAAACGGAATAAATATCAACAGTTTTTTGTCGAAGGGGTTAAAGCTATTAATTACGCCCTGGAATACAACTGGCCAATCCAATGGTTTGTTTATTCGCGGGAGAAACCCCTCTCGGCGTGGGCGGAGGAAATCTTAAGACAGTCCCAGGCAGAGCTTCACTTAGAATTGCCTTACCAGTTGATGGTCCAGTTAAGCGAGAAGGAAGCGGAGACATCCGAATTGATCGCCGTGGTGGGGATGGTTCCCCATGAATTGAGCAGGATTCGTTTGAAGGACGATCTTTTGGTGGTGGTTTTTGACCGGCCCGCCAGTCACGGAAATTTAGGGACCTTGATCCGTTCCTGCGAAGCTTTAAAAGTAGATGCTCTAATCATCACCGGCCATGCGGTTGACCTTTACGATCCGAAAACGATCCGGGCCAGTATGGGTACTTTTTTTGCGGTCCCCACGTTTAGACTGCCTTCCCACCATGAAGTCCTGCCTTGGCTGGCGAAAGTCCGAACAAAGTTCCCCGCTTTTCAGATTGTCGGCGCGACGGCCAAAGCCGCTCTGCCAGTGGATGAGGCGGATCTTACCAAACCCACGGCACTGCTGATCGGCAATGAAACCTATGGGTTAAGTAATAATTATCAAGAAAGCTGTGACCTGCTGGTTCGAATCCCGATGTACGGCGCGATCACTTCGTTTAACGTTGCTTGCGCCGCTTCCATCATCCTCTACGAAACTGACCGGCAACGCCGGAAACTCGATCGGAATTAACTCCGGTCGTTTTTTATTTAAGCTAAGCGACAGTCTTCATCAATCGGAACGCATTAATTATAAAGCCGACACCGAAGCCGAGGAGGCAAACTCCCAAGCTGATGATGAGCACTTTATAAACCTTCAAGCTGATAAAGGCTCTTGTCTTGCCGACCAGCCAGGAAATGAAGAGATACCACGAAAAATCAGCGATGATATGTCCGCCATAAAAGAGCACCACGCCGATGAACCCAAAGATATTATAGGCCTTCATAATCAAGCCGAGGCCGACAACGGCCCACCATAGTGAGAAATATGGGTTAGTGGCGCAAATTATAGCGCTGCCCATCAGCATATTCCCCCCTTTTTCTTGGGGGTTCGTTTGCAGGTTAATCGTCAGCTTTCCGGTGGAACTGTCTCTAATCATCCCTCCGCCTAAAAAGAGTAAAAGGATTCCGCCCAATACGCCAATGACCATTTGGGCGGGGGCGGCGCTCAAATACTGGCCAAAACCGAATAAGATTAGGATCACCAGCAGGAATTCGAGTAAGATGTGGCCGCTGGAGATCAATAACCCGGCTTTAAAACCGTGTTTGAGACTTTGATCGAGGGTATAAGTCAGCAAGGAGCCAGGCATCATGGCACCGGAATAACCGATCAAGATCGATTGGAGGAAAATTTCAGCCAAGGGGGCTCACTCCATCTCAGGGCTTTTTCCGTTGTCAAAAGCTTCAGCAAGCTTTTGTTGCCTTATTGTATCAAAAGCTTACAAAAAAAGCCATCAGTGTTTATAGAACTTTACTCGTTTTTTACCAACGGAATATAGGCGCCGTAACCTGCTGCCGCCATCTGCTCTAGGGGGATGAAACGCAAGGCGGCGCTGTTGATGCAGAAACGGCGGCCCCCTTGGTCCACCGGTCCATCGTCAAAGACATGACCGAGATGGGAATCACCAATTCGACTACGGGTTTCAACCCGCTCCATGCCAAAACGGCGGTCGGTTTGGTAGGTGATGCTTTCTGGGTGGATTGGTCGGGTGAAACTGGGCCAGCCGCAACCAGAAGCGAATTTATTTTTGGAACTAAAGAGCGGTTCTCCGGTGGCCACATCCACGTAGATGCCGGGTTCATCTTGGTTCCAGTAGGGATTGGCAAAGGGCGGCTCCGTGTCATCAAGTTGGGTAACCCTGTACTGAAGTGGGGTAAGTGTTTTTTTTAGGGTTGTTGGATCGGGTTTACGGTATTCCGTCGGCTGCGCTGCTTCCGGTTGGTTCTTCGCCAAGGAAGTGAAATCCACATGGCAATAACCGGCCGGATTCTTCTCCAGATAGTCCTGGTGGTATTCTTCAGCTGCGGAAAAGTTGGCGAGCGGTAAGACCTCGGTAACTAATAGCTGCTGATAATTGGACTGTACTTCGGCAAGCGTGCTGTGGATTGCCGGTAAGTCTGCCTCATCCCGGTAATAGATACCCGAACGGTACTGGGTTCCCCGGTCATTACCCTGGCGGTTGAGGGTGGTTGGATCAATGATTTGGAAAAAGTGACGTAAGAGCGAAGTCAGCGTCACGCGCTCCGGATCATAGCGTAATTGGACTGCTTCCACATGGCCGGTCCGCCCTGTACAGACCTCTTCATAGCTAGGGTCAGCGGTTGTTCCGTTGGCATAACCGGCGGTTACCTCCGCCACACCGTAGATGCGGGCAAAGTAAGCTTGCACTCCCCAAAAGCACCCGCCGGCTAACCAGATCTCCTTGAGCCTTTTTCCTTCATAGTTCACACCCTGATTTGGGTTGGGTGGTAAGGCTTTTCTGGCCATTTTGAATCCCCCTTTTTTCTATTATACCAAGGAAATAGCAGAGTAAATCGTATACTGCCATATAGATTCGATATAAACAACCCATAATATGCACGATGCTGAGGAACTTTACTTCATTGGCTTTAATCTCAACCCTTTTCGGACTGCTGATTGCCAGATGGTCCGGGCTTAGTAATATAAATTATCCATGTTTGGGGGCGGTTCTGCTTGTGGGGGCTTCAATCTTTACCTTACTTGGCCTTCTATTTTATTAAAGCGTTTTTGGGGAAAAACCATAATATGATCCAAGCTTTTGTGTTTGCCGATCATACATATAGTAATTAATGTTATATAATAGGTTTTAAGCAATAAGTATAAACTAGCCAGACGGATCATTTTCCGAGTAAGATTGGTAAGTTAGAGGGTGATAAGATGGAGCAAAATGAGATTGTGGTACATAGCTGGAGTGAAGTGTGTGAGCGTTTATATGATGATGCTTGGAAACCGGAACTTGGAAGATTTCGTAGTGATTATGCCTTCCGTGGTATGGGTGATCGCAGTTATGCTTTGCGGAATAGTTTTACCCGGGTCTGTCGGGATAACCCGCATTTAGAATACCATCTCCTCCGGAATTTTAAAAAATATGGTCAATTCGATGATCCCAGTATGGTCTCTTCCGACTGGCGGTTGATGACTTTGGCTCAACACCACGGATTACCCAATCGGTTAATGGACTGGACTTACTCCCCCTTTGTTGCCTTGCACTTTGCGACCGATGATCCTTCAAAATACGACCGGGATGGTGTAATTTGGCAAGTTGACTATGTACAGGTCAACAGGATGCTTCCGGAACCTCTGCGCGGGGTAATGGAAAAGGTTGGCGCCAATGCCTTTACGGTAGAAATGATTGAAGAGGCGGTGCCAACGCTCCTGGATTTTGACGCCTATCACAATCAGAATCATGATCTTGTTATCTTCTTTGAACCACCATCGCTGGATTACCGGATCATCAACCAATTTGCCTTTTTTTCGGTCATGTCTACGGCAACCGGACGTCTTGATGGTTGGCTTTATAAATATCCCCAGCTTTACCGGAAAATCATTATTCCTAAGGAGCTAAAATGGGAGATCCGTGATAAGCTTGATCAGGCCAATATTACCGAGCGGATTCTTTTCCCCGGCTTAGACGGGTTGGCCAAATGGCTCCTGCGCCATTACACCCCACGATGTTTAGAGGATAGAGATGAGAACTAAACCCAAAGTAGCCTTTATCTGCGTTCATAATTCCTGCCGGAGTCAGATCGCCGAAGCCTTAGGCAAGCATCTGGCTGCTGGGGTTTTTGACAGCTATTCGGCGGGGACGGAAGTTAAAGCACAAATCAATCGGGACGCGGTCCGGTTGATGAAAGAATTATACGGCATTGACATGGCCAAGACACAAGCGCCGAAATTAATAGAAGCATTGCCACCGGTGGATATTGTCGTGACGATGGGATGTAATGTATCTTGCCCGTTTCTCCCCTCTAAGCACCGGGAGGATTGGGGTCTTGATGACCCGTCCGGGAAAAGTGATACGGAGTTTAAAGCGGTGATTAGCCAAATCGAACAGAACATGATCAGGTTGGCGCGGCAGATCTCTGAGCCAACAGATTAATCGGTCATAAGCTGCTGGGAAGCCCAAACCAGGGAGGAATCCCTGGTTTATTTATTGACAAGGAAGTGAAGACGGTATACAATAACGTTTAAGCAATTGCTTAATTGTTATTGCGAGGTGAAATATTATGGATGAAAAAAATCCGGACCTATGTGATAGTTTTTGCCCCTCGGACCTAGATTTCCAGGTCCTGCGTGGGAAAGCTACGGAGGTTGCCGGCTTGTCGGAGATCTTTAAAGTGTTGGGGGATGAAACACGGACAAAAATCATTTATCTCCTTGCCCAGCAACCGCTCTGCGTTTGTGATCTGGCAACCATTCTTGAAATGACGCTGCCAGCCATCTCCCATCATCTCCGGTTGTTAAAAGCCCTACGCCTTGTTAAATATGAGCGAGAAGGGAAGATGGTTTATTATTCCCTTGATGACGAACACATTATGAATCTGATTCGGGAAGCCCAGGAACACTTTGCGGAGGAAAGGTGAGAACTTAGAGTATTATCCGTCGGGAGAAAGAAGGTTGAAAGATGCGCTATATTTTAGATGGTTTAGATTGTCCTAATTGTGCTGCGAAAATTGAAAAAGAATTGAACAAAATTCCCACTCTCGGACCAACGAAGGTAAGTTTTGCCACCAAAAGTGTGGAATTGCCGGCGGATCAGGTGGAGCTGGCGCAAAAGGTGATCTCCGCCATCGAACCGGAGGTTAAACTCCGTAGTAGTGGGGATCGCTCGTTGGTGTCCGCAGAGGGGGCGGAGAAAACAGGAAAGCGCGTTTCCCTATTGATCGCCGGACTCTTATTTATGATCGGATTAATTTTTAACGAACAATTGCATAATACCCCCTATTCCTGGATGGAGTATGTCGTTTTTCTGACATCCTATTCCTTGGTGGGCTGGCCGGTGATTACCCGAGCCTTTAAGAATTTATTCCGTGGCGAGGTTTTTGACGAAAATTTCCTAATGGTGATGGCTACGGCTGGGGCAATTGCCATTCGCCAGCTTCCGGAAGCAGCTGCGGTGATGCTCTTTTATGCGGTCGGCGAGTATTTTCAGGATAAAGCGGTGAACCGGTCACGCCGTTCGATCAAAGCGTTGCTCGCCATTGAGCCGGATTATGCCAATTTGAAAGTGAACGGTACGACCGAAAGGGTAAGACCAGAGGAAGTTACGGTGGGGCAAACCATTCTGGTTAAACCGGGTGAAAGGGTGCCCTTAGACGGCCAGGTTCAGGCGGGTGAGTCCTTTGTGGATACTTCGGCTTTAACCGGGGAGTCGGTCCCACGGAAGGTGAAAACCGGGGAATCGATCTTGGCCGGAATGGTTAACGGCATCGGTTTGCTTACTGTAAAAGTAACAAAGCCATATGGGGAATCATCGGTGGCTCGCATCTTAAATCTGGTCGAAAAGGCCGCGGAAAGAAAAGCCCCCACGGAACAGTTTATTACAGTTTTTGCTCGTTACTATACCCCCTTCGTGGTCGGGGCTGCGGCCATCATGGCCGTGGTTCCGCCCTTGCTGATTCCGGGGGCGACCTTTGGCCAGTGGCTATACCGCGCCTTGGTTTTACTGGTGATCTCCTGCCCTTGTGCTTTGGTGGTGTCGATTCCCTTGGGCTACTTTGGCGGGATCGGCGGCGCTTCACGCCAGGGCATCTTAGTTAAAGGAGCAAATTATTTGGACGCCTTAGCCGACACCCATACGGTGGTGTTTGACAAGACTGGTACTTTGACGAAGGGTGTTTTCCGGGTGACCGAGGTTTCTCCCCGTAATGGGTTTACGGCTGCAGAAGTACTGGCGGCGGCAGCGCAAGCGGAACTATTTTCGAACCACCCCATCGCCCAGTCCCTACGGGAGGCGTACGGCCAGGAAATAGCGGAAGAACAGGTCAGCGCTTATGAGGAAATTCCAGCTCATGGGGTGAAGGCAGAGGTGGCCGGGAAAGAAGTCTTGGCGGGGAATGACCGTCTGATGCACCGGGAGGAGATTGAGCATACGGATTGCGACGTCCAAGGAACCAGTGTCTACGTGGCCATTGACCGGAAATACGCCGGATATATTGTCATTGCCGATGAAATCAGAGTGGATGCGCCCGCAGCGATTGCTGACTTGAAAGCTTTAGGTGTACAAAAGGTGATGATGCTGACCGGCGATGAAAGCAGCGTTGCCGCTCGTGTTGCCGACCAATTAGGGGTGGATGGTTATTATGCCGAATTATTGCCGGAAGACAAGGTTGCCCGTGTCGAGGAACTAATGGCGGAAATCCCCCATCCGAAGCGGCAAAAACTCGCTTTCGTCGGTGATGGGGTGAATGACGCGCCGGTTATTACGCGGGCCGATTTAGGGGTGGCCATGGGTGGATTGGGGAGCGATGCCGCCATCGAAGCCGCTGATGTGGTTTTGATGGAAGATGCCCCGTCCAAATTGGCGCAGGCGATTAGCCTTGCCCGCTGGACGAAAAGGATTATTCGGCAAAATATTTATCTGGCCTTAGGCGTTAAAGCCTTCTTCCTTTTACTCGGGGCGTTTGGCATTGCGACCATTTGGGGAGCAGTCTTTGCCGATGTTGGGGTAACTATCCTCGCGGTGTTTAACGCTTCCCGCACCATCTGATTCCCGTTCACTTTTTGTTAAATTAAATATTTGGCTTAATCTTGTAGGATTAGCGGAGAAAGAACAGTATATAAATGGTTGAGGGGAAGACTGCTGGCTGATGGCAACTTGTGAACAAGGGGAGAGCGTAAGATGGAGACATTTATTTTACTGTTTAAATCCGCGTTGTTAGGAATTGTGGAGGGGATCACTGAATTTTTGCCGGTATCTTCCACCGGTCATCTGGTGATTGCCCAGAACTTAATCGGCTTTCAGGGGGAGAGTCCTAGTTATGTGGAAATGTATACCTATGTGATTCAACTAGGGGCTATTTTGGCGGTTGTAGTCTTGTACTGGGCTAAAATCAAAGCGACGTTGGTTAATTTTTTTCCGCACCAAGTCGGCTATGAACAGTCGGGTTTTAAGTTTTGGTTTACCATTGCGGTAGCCTGTATTCCGGGGGGCGCTCTCGGGATTTTATTCGATGATTTAGCGGAAAGGTATTTATTGGCGCCGCTTCCCGTGGCGGTGACCTTGTTTGTAGGCGGACTGGGGATGCTCTATGCGGAAAAACGCTTTCGCAACAACCAGCGGCCAGACCAAGGCTTAACTGTTTCGCTCCGGCAAGCATGGCTGATCGGCCTCTTTCAGTGTTTGGCGATCATCCCCGGGATGTCGCGTTCGGCTTCGACGATTATCGGGGGTTGGGTCGCCGGACTTTCGACGGTCGCCGCCGCGGAATTCTCCTTTTTCTTAGCGATTCCGGTTATGGTGGGAATGAGCGCTTTGAAACTGATTAAAGTCGGCGGTCTGGCAATGCTAACCACGGCTGAACTCCTTTCTCTGGCGGTTGGGTTTCTAGTTTCTTTCTTGGTGGCTTTGGCGGTGATCGACCGGTTTATTGCCTATCTCAAGAAAAAACCGATGCGGGTTTTTGCCTACTACCGCATGATCTTCGCCCTGATTGTCTTAGGGGCGGGTTTTAGCGGGTTGTTCGCGTAAATTTTTAATAAACGGAAGAGGAGCAAAGATCAATTACTGAAATAAAGCCGCGAGAATCGACAGACTAGTATTTTCCCGGTTTTGTAGGAGGAACAAACGTGGGGTTAAGTCAGACAAGAACCGGTGTTTTTACAGACCGGGAGTTTTACAATAAATTATTGAAGCTTGGGATTCCGGTGGTGGTCCAG
>ENA-UOOK01002828-UOOK01002828.1-fermentation-metagenome-genome-assembly--contig:-NODE-2828-length-20626-cov-9.205240_pt1 | contig 20626 bp, 14 predicted proteins | sample MGYA00245777_ERZ724023 | MGnify/ENA primary metagenome ERZ724023 (study PRJEB28704, sample SAMN03018312) | fermentation metagenome | biome: anthropogenic terrestrial biome; feature: soil; material...
AGCGACCGCCTCCTAAGCGGTAGGCCGGCGGTTCAAATCCGCCCGAGGACACCACGAACGCCGAAAAATCAAGGTTTTTCGGCGTTTTTCTTTTTGTCCGGGCTTTTTTGCAGGATGAATTTTTGTCTTGGAGTCCACGCCGGTTTGCTGCCTCCAGAATCGAAGGGGCTTAACCCGCCGATAGCAGCCCCGGCCACGATGGAGATAATCAACTCTATAGGAGAAACTCCCCCCAACGCATTTGCCAGATCTGGAACCGTAGGCACGAAGGTGGGGATTACCACGCCATTTCCGGAGCTGAACCAGCCCGTAATGCCTGAAATAAGAGTCATAATAAAGGCTGCCGTCGTCTTGTTCATGATGCGCTTGAGGATATCGGTAAGAAGTTGAATGCCTCCGACTTGATACGTTACATCCATAAGAATGCTCATGCCTCCAACAAGAATTAGCACTCCCCAGGGAATCAGTTTAAAAGCCATCTTTTCGTTTACCGCGTTGCAAAGCGATAAAACGACCGCAATTACGAAAGCGACCAGCCCCACATTCATCTGAAATGCAAGAACGACCACGATCAGTATTGCCATGCCGATCAAACTGAAAATTTGGTCTCTGTTGAAGCTTACAGCCTTAAAATCTGATGGATTGTCTCCGGCTTTATATTCCGGCATTTTCAGCTTATAACCCTTAAAAATGACATAGATGACCAATGCACAAATTGCGTTCATGATCGTAATACTAATGAGAAGCGGCGTATTAGCATTTAATGGCGGGGTCATTTTGGCTGTCAGATCATGAACGATGACTCCCGTAAGAGCAACCGGAGAAACTGTCCCTCCCACAGTTCCCAAAATTGCCATAGAAGACATCATATAGGGCTTGATACCCAGCTGTACCGACAAGGAGACGGAAAAGATGATCATGATCGCCTGAGCAGAGATCGCTCCAGGTCCCACAGCAGATATAAAATAAGAAATCAGGTAAACAATGATTGGAATCAACCATCCCTGCTTTCCTACCAGGGAAACCAGCTTCCTGGATAAAAGCTCCAATGTCCCATTGTCCTGAAGTAACGCGAATAAGTACATGGTCCCCAGTAAAGTAAGGAACATACTGGAAGGAAAGGCGTTGAGCACCATGGACATTTTCAGCTTTCCGAGCAATACCAAAGCAAACGAAAATATGATTGCCAAGATGCCAATATTGATATCCCTTTTGTACCCGATCACTATGGCAGCTACAAGGAATATAAGGGATAATCCTGCTACATTCATAATCTTCCTCCTTCTCTTTTTCGTCCACCCCAAAACTCATCCGCAAGCAGATTTGCTTGCCAACTATAAATACACCACCTCCAGTTTTATAGATGCCGGCACAAGGCATCCTGTGTTTTCCACCCAAACGATAAAGTGACGGTGAAATCAACTCTCTGCCCGTAATCATTGGCTTCTTCCTGCGGTCGGCGCGCCATTCCCGCGCATCCAGAACACTTTAAGGCTTTTAGGATTTTACTTCAGTTTAGAAGGAGAAAGGTTTTACTTTTTTGACAACATCCAGAATGGTTCCATCTCGTGCTTCCACGACAGCGATCACTTTATCTTCCCACTCTAGGTCATCCGGCGCTCCGACCAGACTGTACGCTTTCTCCTGAAGCGATTCGATGGATACTCGGGGAATACCGGCGTCATCCAGACATTTTTCAAGGTCGGGACGCAAGGGATTGACAGCGATGCCATAATCGGTGACCAGCACGTCTACGCAGTCTCCGGGCGTCGTAACCGTTACCACGCTTTTGCAGACGGTAGCCATCCGGCCGCGGGTCAGCGGAGTAACGATAATGCAGCATTTGCTGCCGGCCGCCGTGTCTGGATGGCCTCCCGGTGCTCCGCGCAGGACACCGTCGGAACCGGTGATGACGTTGACGTTAAATTTGGTGTCGATCTCCAACGCGGCCAGCACGACAAAGTCCAGCTTGTTCACATAGGCGCCTTTGTTTGCGGCGTTTGCGTATTCGTTCAGGTCAATTTCGTGATGATCGGGATGCTTGAAAATGTGTGCGGCAGCGCCTTGATCAAAGTCCTGAGTGTCCAGAATGTGCCGAACCAGGCCCTTGTCCTGAAGCTTGCAGATCGCGTTGCTTGTGCCGCCCAGAGCAAAACCCATCTGAATACCACGCTCTGCCATGTAATCTTCCAGAAAGCGGTTGACCGCCAGAGAAGGGCCGCCGACACCGGTCTGAAAGGAAAATCCGTCTTTAAAATAAGGGGTGGAAGCAATAATTTTGGCCGCGTTCTCAGCCATCATCAGTTCACGGGGATTCTCGGTCATACGAGCCTCTTTCGTGGCGATCTTGGACGGATCGCCGACAGCATCCACCACGCATACGCAGTCCACGTCAGTGCAGGATATGGATGAAGGCAAATTGGGAAAATCAACGAGAGTATCGGTAATGATCACCACATGATCTGCAAAATGGGTATCGTGAATGGCAAACCCCAGAGACCCGCAGTTATTTTTGCCGCCGATACCGCTGGCATTGCCGCAGCAGTCAGAACTGGCACAAGCCAGAAATGCAATATCGATATGGATTTCCCCTGCTTCAATGGCACGAGGTCTGCCGCCATGGCTGCGGATAATGGCAGGCGTAGCCAATTTTCCGGCCGAAATTACTTCTCCAATCCTTCCGCGCACGCCGGAGGTCGTAACGTGGGTTATCTTGCCCTGCTCTATATAGTCTGCAATATTGTTCTGAGCGCTTCCAAGGGAAGTAGCCGCCACATGGATGTCCTTGAGGCCCATGTCCTCAATCAATACCTTTGCAACCATGGCCGCCACATAATCGCCGTTCCGGAATTCCGTATGAAATGAAAATGTCATGCCATCGTGGGCACCACACTTCTTGCATGCTTCTTTTATGCTTTCACACAATTTGCTTTCTTGCGGCTTTTCACACCGTCTCGTCGCGGGAGTAGCTTTCCGTACGAATTTGCCGTCCATATAATATTTTCCCTGATAGACTTCCTTGCCGTTTTTTAACAGTTCATCAGGAATATCTCTGCCAACAGCATTTATCATTTTTAATCGATTCCTCCTATTACAGATCGCCGTGATACACACCGCAGGCTTTTGCCAACGCAATGACTCTGCGGGCATCTTCGAAGAACGGAATATCTACCATCTTTCCATCCACCGTGTATACGCCAACACCGGCATTCGCTTGTTCATTGAAAGAACGAACCAATTTTTCCGCATAGACGATTTCCTTGGGTGTGGGAGCAAAAGTCTCATGTACAAAACGGATCTGACGCGGATTGACAATGCTCTTTCCATCGAAACCCATTTTGCGATTCTGAACGACTTCCGCTTCGAAGCCCTCTTTGTCGTCGATGTTCGGCCACATGGTATCAAAGCATTGGACTCCCGCCGCACGGGCCGCCAACAGCATCATGCTGCGGGCTGTCATCATTTCGATACCGCCCTCTTGGATCTGAACATGCATGCTTTTACGAAAATCGCCGCCGGAAATGGCACACCCAAACATCCGGGGAGAGGCGGTGACAATCTCATAGGCGTTCATAACCCCTTTCGGGCTTTCCAGAGCAGCCATCAAAAGAGTGCGGCCCTCCTCTATGCCAAACTCTTTTTCGGCAGCCAAAACATGTTCTTCGACAGTTTTCACATCTTGAGCGCTTTCACATTTGGCAATACGAATACCGTCCGCCCCGCCAGCGACGATGCAGCGAATATCCTCCTGCCAGTGTGGAGTATCCAGGCCATTCATACGGACGATTACTTCCGTGTCGCCATAATCAATGCTTTTTAACGCATGATATAAAGAAAAGCGGGCAGCATCCTTCTGATTTTCTGCAACGGCGTCCTCTAGGTCGAGGATAATACTGTCAGCCCCATAAATGTAGGCGTCTTTAATCAGCCCGGGCTTCTGAGCGTTCATAAACATCATCGTGCGGCGCAGGCGATTTTTTTTCGGCTTTGGACGAGGAATCATTTTACAGCGCCTCCCCAAGGTATATTTTTCTGAGAAAGGCCGCAGCTCCTGAATACCGCGCATTCAATCCGCGCCATTAAGGTGCAGTCCAATGCACCTTTATCTACGACCGCGACCTTTCCATTTTTAACTTGCAACCGATCCAATGTTTCCAGAACGACCGCCTTAATTTGACGTCCGTACCGGTTCATAACACTGCTTTCGATTGATAACTCCATTCCATGGTCCGAAGGCTCGACAATTACCTGGGCATCACTGGATTCCAATGTTCCAGCAATTGCCGATTTCTGAATATCCATAAAAAGTAGTCCTCCTTTTTTAATTATTTATGGATTACATCTAAACCTTATCACCAATTGATAAAGACGTAAAAGTCTAATTTTTCTCATTTTTCAATTCCAAAAAATAATGTCTGGCTCTATTTACAAAACCCGTGAAGGTGTATATTATTTAAAATATATAGTTTTATCTTGAAAACGAATTCATATATTGCGGATAATACCGGTCATGATTTTTGTAAGAGCTGATTTGAGGAGATAAAATGGATGAGCAGGATTTTGAATTATTAGCCGCTTTGGACAAAACGAAAAATATTACGCATGCGGCGGATAAATTATATGTGACCCAATCTTCCCTTTCAAAACGGATTAACGCAATCGAACAGGAGTTGGGGATCACGCTTTTTGTCCGTTCCCGCCAGGGGGTTCACTTTACTCCTGAAGGAGAAGAGGTTTTAAAACGGACGATGGCGGCAGCTGCGCAACTGAAATTAATGCGGGAAGCGATTGACGCCAGCAGAAATTATGTGTGTGGAACCCTGAAGGCTGGAATCTCACTGAACTATGCGATCAATCGTCTGCCCGGGGAGTTAGCTGTTTATCGTAAGAATTACCCTCATGTCAGCACATATATTACGGCGGATAACAGCAGACAGCTGTACATGATGTTAATGGACGGCGTTATTGATGTCGCCATTATTCGGGGGGAATATCCCTGGGCCGGATGTAAATTTTTATTAGAAAAGGAACGCATTTGTGCGATTTGCAGCTCTGAAGATAAAGAAAAGCTGCCGAATTCTATTCCTTATATTGGAAGAAAAAGCGATAAAGAATTTGAAAGGAAACTGGAGCAGTGGATGCGTGAAAATAATTTCCGGCCTGATCAAGAGGGTATCTATGTGGACAACCTCACGACCTGCATAAAGTTGGTGGAGGAAGGGCTTGGCTGGGCCATTGTTCCGGAGGTCTGCCTCCGCCGGTTCTCCGGATATATTCGTCCTCTTTTCTTTGCCAGCGGAGAGCCCCTGATCCGCTCCACCTATATCATGTATTCCGATATGGCTCAGTCGCTTCCTCAGGTGATGGCGTTCGTCCATACGATACGAAATTTAAGCAAAGGCGATGAATCATGACTGATTATCAGGTTTCCCAAATCTATCCCGGCGACAAACACGGGAACGGTCAAGTGGATGCTTTGCTGCGTCAGGAGGGGATTCGCCGGGATCAAAATTTGGATTATACCTGCGGGATATTCGACGACAACGAAAATATAGTCGCTACGGGCAGCTGTTTCGGCAATACCCTTCGCTGTCTGGCGGTCAGCAGTTCCCATCAGGGAGAAGGGCTGATGAACAAGATCGTCACGAACCTGATCGAGGTGCAGTATGCGAGGGGCAATCTGCATTTGTTCCTGTATACAAAATGCAATACCGCCAAATTCTTTCAGGACTTGGGATTTTACGAGATCGTCAGGGTTGAAGACCAAAACATCGTCTTTATGGAAAACCGCCGGACCGGCTTTGAAGATTATTTGGACGCCCTGAAAACGGAAGGCGCGCAGCCCGGGCTCAAAGCGGCCGCGGTGGTGATGAACGCCAACCCATTTACTTTAGGGCATCAGTTTTTAGTGGAAAAGGCGGCGGAGGAAAACGAGCTGCTCCATTTGTTCATTGTAAGCGAGGACGTCAGCCTGATTCCGTTATCCGTAAGGAAACGTCTTGTCATGGAAGGAACATCGCATTTGCATAATATTGTTTTTCATGACAGCGGGCCGTACATCATCAGCAACGCCACCTTCCCGAGCTATTTTCAAAAGGACGAACAGTCCGTCATCGCGGGCCACGCAAAGCTGGATCTGGCGGTGTTCCGAAGAATCGCCGCCGCTCTTCACATTACAAGGCGTTATGTGGGAGAGGAACCGAAAAGTCAGGTGACGGGAATTTACAACCGGATTATGGCGGAGGAACTGCCAAAAAGCGGAATCGAATGCGTGATGGTTCCGCGAAAAAAAGCAGACGGCCAGATCATCAGCGCCTCGACCGTGCGCACGGCAATCCACGACGGGGACTTTGCCGCGTTCAAAAAAATGGTCCCTCCAACCACGTTCCGGTATTTCACAAGCAGGGATGCAATCCCCGTGATCCAGCGCATCCGAAGCGCGAATAATGTCGTTCACTATTAATACCGTCTGGAGGAAGTCAGCATGGCATATGAGGGAAAGCTTGTCTCCGTCACGGATATGGCAATGGAACGTGAAGCCCGCGTGGCTAGCCGGGCCGAACTGCTGTCCAAGTATCCCGGCCGAACCGTTCTTACGCTTACCATGAATATCCCGGGGCCAAGAAAAAGCGGAGCGGATTTTTACCGTGCTTTTTGCATTGGAAGAAACGCCGCCGAAGAAGCTATGGCCAGCCACAGTGTACGGGTTTTTTCCAAGAAGACTCGGAGGAATCGCGCCGGTTATACCGCTTTTTATGTAACGGACGGACGAGCTGATGAACTGAAGCATATCATGATGGATGTGGAACAGAAGCATCCTTTGGGGCGGCTGTTTGATTTGGATGTTACTGCCGAAAACGGTGAAAACGTCTCAAGAAACGACTTTGGGAATCCCCCGCGGCGTTGTTTTATCTGCGGCAGAGACGCCAAAGAGTGTGGCAGAAACCGCACCCATTCCGCACAAGAACTTGCCTCTGCCGTAGAACGGATGATCCAAAATTATACGGCGTCTGCAATTGCAAACGCCGCTTCTGATGCGATGACGATGGAAGTGGAGACCGCGCCGAAACCGGGCCTTGTGGATCCAATCACACCGGGAGCTCACAAAGATATGGATATCCATACTTTCCGGGCGAGCATTCGGGCCATCACACCATTTTTTGAAGAAATGGCGTTTGCCGGGTTGTCTCATAAAGGCCGGCCGCGAGAGCTGTTCCCAAAGCTGAGGGAAATCGGCTTACATGCTGAAAAAGCAATGTTTTCCGTCACCGGAGGAGTGAACACTCATAAGGGCGCCATTTTTTCAATTGGATTACTGTGTGCGGCAGCAGGCCTGCAATTGAGCAATCAGGGCTGCGTTGCAGCAGAGGAAATCACTTCCATGGCATCTCAGATTGTTGCGCCCGAAATGGAGCAGGAATGGAACGATATTTCCAACCGCTCCAAACATACAAAGGGAGAGCTTCTGTTCCTGCAACATGGAAATCGTGGAATTCGGGGTGAAGCGGCGGACGGTTATCCTTCCGTCCTTGCGGTTCTGCCGGGCTTTAAAGAAGAATCGGCGTCCGGTGCAGGGAAAAATGAGGTGAAACTTCAAACTTTGTTCCGTTTGATGACAATTTCAGAAGATACCAATGTACTCGCAAGATGCGGTGAAAATGGGCTTCAATGGATGAAAGAAACAGCGAAACGGATTTTGGAAGCAGGAGGAGCTTATTCGGCGAGAGGAATGACATTGATCGCCGGGTTGGATTCAGACTTTACCAAACGAAATATGAGTCCGGGGGGATGCGCTGATTTGTTATCTGCCGTGCTGCTGCTGGATCAACTGGAAAAAATCCCCTGGCTGAAGGGATGATCCGTTCCTCTCAGCCGGAGCGGGGGATGCATTGCTTGAAGATGAAATCTCGCATTTCTTTGTAAATTTTATGCGCTCTTTTATAAAAGCTTATTTACGGCCGTCTAACCGGCCTAAATAAGCTTTTATTTATTTTATGCTCTTTTTTGATAATGCACGGTCGGCTATTCAATTCCGATCAGTTTTATTCGCTGTTAATGAAAATACGTTTTTGCTGGAGCTGACGAAGAACGGGCTAAAGCCCTCGTAACCGAGACTCATTTTTATCCATGCTCTTCCCATTTTTATTTGTCATAATTTTTTTATTAGATCGTTATGAATTATAGTCATATTATTCGATCACTTATCTGCATTTTACATTTTCAGTCAACCAATATAAAATAAATTACTGTAATCTGTATATTATATGTAATTTGTTAAGACCGTAAGACCTCAGAAAAAAGATGTTGAAAGCTTGAAATGGCGGGGATCAATAGCTTCCCTGCAGAGTGGCTCGGGCGGAGTAAAAAAATTAATCGGAGAGAAAGAGGAAGGAGAAGAATGTAATTGGCTATCTTGGGATATCTTACCGTTATCACATTTTTGTTAGTCATTTCTTCAAAAAAAGTAAGCCCGCTTGTTTCCATTGTCGCAGTCCCCATTATTTTCAGCTTAATTGGCGGTTTTGGGCTGCAGACCTTCAGTTTTGCCATCGACGGCATGAAAGATGTCGCCTCCACATTCGCCATGATTTTATTTGCGATATTGTATTTCAGCCTCATGATGTATGTCGGGCTGTTTGACCCGATTGTAGACAGCATTATCTCAGTGGTAAAAGGGGACCCGCTGAAAATCATGGTGGGTTCCGCTCTTCTTGCTGCCGTCGTTTCCTGCGGCGGAGACGGCTCCACCGCTTTTCTAATTACCTGCACCGCAATGGTCCCCGTTTTTGATCGGCTGAAAATGAATAAGCTCTATCTTGCGTGCGTCGTCATTATGGAGAACACCGTCCTCAATTTGCTGCCGTGGGGCGGCCCAATGGCTCGGGTTCTGTCAGTATTGAAAGTGGATGCGGGGCAGCTACTGAAAATGCTGCTTCCGAGTATGATTCTCGGTATCGCATACGGCATCGGGATTGCCTATTATCTGGGCCTGAAAGAAAGGAAGCGCCTTGGCGTCACAAACTTGGGGATCAATGTCAGCAGCTTGAAGGTGGAGCTTTCCTCCGAGGAGAAAGAACTGAGAAGGCCCAAATTGTATTGGTTCAACTTCATTCTCACCATCGTGGTCGTAGTGCTTCTCATTATGGGGATCCTTCCCTCGTCCATGTGCTTCGTAGTAGGCACGATTATTGCCGCGGCGGTAAATTACCCCGACCTTAAACAGCAGCGGAATGTCATCGAACAGAACGCAAGCGGAATCATGAACGTTGTTATCATGGTGCTGGGCGCGGGTGTACTTATGGGAATTCTGAACGGAACGAAGATGTCGGATGCGATCGGAAACAGCCTGGTCAGCCTGATACCGGCGTCGATGTCCAGATATTTCGGGGTCGCGATCGCGTTCATCAGCGCCCCCGGAACGGTGGCGCTGAGTAATGATGCTTTTTATTACGGCGTTATGCCGGTATTGGCCAAGACCGCGATGGCCTATGGATTTACACCCCTGCAGATCGCCTTTGCTTCCATGGTGGGCCAGGCTTTCCACCAGTTAAGCCCGCTGATCGCCGCGATTTATCTTCTAATTGATCTGACCGGAATTACTCTGGAAAAATACGAAAAATATAACTTTAAATGGATGGCCGGACTATTTGTCATTTACTTCGGCTGTGCAATATTATCCGGAAATCTCGTCCTCCATTAAAGAAGGATTTGCACAATGCAGTCATGGAATCTTTTTACCCTATGTTAAAAAAGAGAGCTCGTTCGGAATGTCTTCTATGGCAATCCCGAACGAGCTCTTCATTCAACGTCTTGGTCCTGTGAGTTTGAATGATAAAATTCTTAAATACTCAGCATCCTGTCCAATCTTTCTCAAATACCCCAAAAGGCTTTTTTTGCAATGTCCGTTTTTTGCGGAGCGCAGTTCCGCCGCCCGGCACGCCGTTTCCTGCGGCGCATCCAAGGCGGACGTTCAATATTCGGATCACTGGACGGTTATGATCGACCCGGCGGGACATCCATTCTGCTTCGTTATCTAAGCCTTGATAGAAAATGACGGATTTGCAAAGATAATCGTGCCGGACAAGGAAAAATCGCAGGAATTTTTTTCGTATTCCGAATATTTTCCGACTGGGCTCGGAAAAATTTGATCCGCCGTATTTCGACACAGCCGAGGGCCGGATGATCCTGGAATGGACAAGGCGGCAGATTTTACTTTTCCATATGGAAATTGAACGACAATCCTGATATAATGAAAAAGGAAATTGTCGAATCTGATCAAACGGGCTTTGAAGCCTGTTTTGTGAAAGGGGGAGGTTGCCTTGCCGGCTCCCGGGAGAAAGGCGATGGGCGAAGAATATATCCCCATCAGTAAAATGGCGGCGATGCACCATCTGTCGCGGCAGACGCTGATCTATTACGATCACTGCGGATTGTTCAGGCCCGCCTATACCAACGAAAACGGTTATCGGTTTTACAGCCTGTATCAGATCCCGTTTCTGAGAGAAATCTGCCTGATGAAAGAGATCGGGTTCAGTCTGGATGAAATCAGGGAAAGCTTTGAAAACAGGAATCCGTCCTCCACAAGCAAGCTGCTCGAGAACAAGCTGAAAAAGGTCAAAACGGAACTATCCGAGCTGGAGCAGAAACAGATGTTTCTGGAGCATCGTCTGGAAATTTACGACCACCTTTCCACCAAAATCAAGGATATCAAAATGCCGTACATCAAATGGCTGCCGCAGCGTCAGGTGATTTTCGTGCCGTTCGAGAGGGACCACGTCGAAATCAACCAGCTCCATCTGACTTTGATGAAGGCATGGGATATTTTGTCGAAGCACAAAATGATCCCGTCCAAAGGCTTCGGGGCGCTGCTCCGATACGATTCGATCCGTCAGGGCAATCCTCTGAAAAACGCCGGAAGCATTATCAATCTCCCTTATCCATACGGCGAGCCGATCGAAAACCTTCATACGATCCCGGAAGGGGAATATGCAACCCTGTACAAATACGGGATGCCCTACGACACGGAACCGCTTTACGAATTCCTGGACTGGATCGAGCAGCAGCACTTCAAGGTGAGCGGCGACATCATCGACCTGTGCCTTCTGGATACGACCTTTTACGACAGCGGACACAACGTCGATTTCTGCTGCCTGCAGGTCCCCATCGAATAAACGGCGGCCCGGGCTCAGCTTTTATCGTATCCCATAGTATATAGTTTTTTCGTTTCTATTTCCTGTTTTTATGCAAGATAAACAGAATCTCTGTGGGCGGCAATTCAGTGCCGCCCGCTTTTTTGTCAGAAAGCCGGCACTTCCGGGCTATTTTGATTGATAGGAAAAAGACGAACATTGTAGTTGACTGTATTGCAGCAATACAACTTATAATGAAAAAAGTTGGTTCCCGTAGGGAATCAGTCGATATGATACGAGCGATAAGGAGGAAGAAGTATGTCAAAAAAAAATGAAGTCTGCGATCTGCGTTCGGCGCTGGAACTGCTGAAGAGCGTTCCCGGACAATATGTCGAAACGGATATCGAGGTGGACCCCCATGCGGAAATATCGGGTGTTTACCGCCATGTGGGCGCGGGAGGAACCGTGATGAGGCCGACCAAGGAAGGGCCCGCCATGGTCTTCAATCACATCAGGGGATTCGACGGCGCAAGAGTGGTCATCGGCCTGGTGGGCAGCAGAAAGCGCGTGGGGCTGCTTCTGGACACGGACCCGAGAACGCTCGGATTCCATCTGGGAAAAGCGGTCAGAAACCCCGTTGCGCCGGTCGTCATCGACAACAAGAATGCAAAGTGCCAGGAGGTCGTCCACTATGCGAGCGACCCGGGCTTTGACCTCAGAAAGCTGCTCCCGGCGCCGACCAACACGGAGGAGGATGCCGGCCCTTACATCACCATGGGCATGTGCTACGCCACCGACCCGGAGAACGGGGATCACGACATCACGATCCACCGCCTCTGCCTGCAGTCCAAAGACGAGCTGAGCATGTGGATCACCCCCGGCGCGCGTCATCTGGGCGCTTTCTTCGAAAAGGCGGAGGCGCTTGGAAAGCCCCTGCCGATTTCGATCAGCATCGGGGTCGATCCGGCGATTGAAATCGGGGCGGGCTTCGAGGCGCCGACCACCCCGATCGGCTACAATGAGCTGCAGGTCGCGGGCGCGCTGCGCAACAGTCCGGTCGAGCTGACAAAATGCCTGACCATCCCCGAAAACTGCATCGCGAACGCCGAATATGTCATCGAAGGCGAGCTGATCCCCCATAAAAGGGTGGAGGAAGACCAGAACACCCACACCGGAAAGGCCATGCCGGAGTTCCCGGGCTACACCGGGGTTGCGCAGAAGGTCCCCGTCATCAAGGTAAAGGCGGTCACGCACCGCACGAATCCGATCATGCAGTGCTGCATCGGGCCCAGCGGGGAGCACGTCTCCATGGCCGGCCTTCCGACGGAGGCCAGCATCATTTCGATGATCGAGCGGGCGATGCCGGGCAGGCTCCTGAACGTCTACGCCGCTCCCTGCGGATGCGGAAAATTCGTCGCGATCATCCAGTTCAAAAAGAGCTCCCCGAGCGACGAAGGGCGCCAGAGGCAGGCGGCTCTGCTTGCTTTTTCCGCTTTCAGCGAACTGAAGCATGTGTTCCTGGTCGACGAGGATGTCGATCCATTCGATATGAGCGACGTCATGTGGGCGATGACCACCCGGTTCCAGGGGAACGAGGACGCGGTCTTCATCCCCGGCGTCCGGTGCCATCCGCTCGATCCTTCCAGCGACCCGGACTATTCGGCGAGCATCCGCGACCACGGCATCGCGTGCAAGGCAATCTTCGACTGCACCGTTCCATTCAGCCAGAAAAACAAATTCCAGCGGGCGAAATTCATGGACATCGATCCGAAAAAATGGGCCGAGTTCTTAACTGAGGAGTGATTGGTTTGAATAAGAGGACGATCGGCTTTCTGAGCGGCATCGCAGTATTTTTCATTATTTACCTGCTGCCCCTCAGCGGCCTGCAGTGGGCGGGGCACATGTGCCTGGCCCTCACCCTGATGACGGTGGTATGGTGGGCGACGCAGGTCGCGCAGCCCGCCTATGTCGGCGGCATCTACCTGATGCTGCTGATCATTCTGGGCGTCGCCGGGCCGGAGAAGGCGTTCGCCTCCTGGACGGGCTCCACGATGTGGCTCGTCATCGGCGCCTATCTGATCGCCGGCGCCGCAAAGGATTCCGGCCTCGGGGAACGGATCGCTTATGCCTTCCTGATCAAGTTCGTCCGTTCCTATAAGGGGATCATCGTTTCGATTTTTGTCCTGACGTTCATTATGGCGCTGCTGATTCCCCATCCGTGGCCGAGGGCGTTCCTGCTGATGTCCGTTATGACCGTGGTAGCCAAAAGCGCCAACATATCGAAGGAGGACACCCCGAAAATCGGCCTGGCGGTCTTCGCCGCATCCTGCCCGCTGTCGATGGTTTTCCTGACGGGCGATTCCTCGCTGAACCCGCTTGCGGTGGCGGATTCCGGCGTCAACTGCGACTTTCTGAGCTGGTTTAAATACATGAGCGTTCCGATGATCATCGCGGGCATCCTGACCATGGTGCTGATCCTGCTTCTGTTCAAGCCGACCAGGGAAATCAGCGTCAACGTCGAGGAACTCAAAGAAAAGCAGAAATCGCTCGGGCCCTTTTCCGAAAAGGAAAAGCGCACCGCGGTCTGGCTGGTAATCGCCATCGCCCTGTGGATGACCGACAGCCTGACCGGAATCAACATCGGCTGGCTGACCCTGATCGTCGCGCTGCTGATGAGCATGCCCGTGATCGGCGAGGTGCTGACGGCGAAATCCTGGAGCGGCGTCCCGATCAACGTGCTGATCTTTCTGACGTCGGCCATCGCGATCGGGACCGTCGGCGGAGCGACCGGAATGAACGCGTGGCTCGCAAAAACCATCCTGCCCTCTTCCGTTCCGACGAACATTTTCCTGCTGGCGCTGCTGATTGCGGTGGTTTCGATCATCATCCATATGTTCATGGGCTCCGTGATCGCCGTGATGGGCGTCTGCATCCCCGCCATGGTCGCGTACACCGCCCCCATGGGGATCAGCCCGCTGGCAATCTCCCTGATGGTTTTCTCGGCTATCAATATTCATTACATCCTGCCCTTCCACAATCTGGCCATGCTGGTGGGGTGCGGGGCCGATGCCGGCGGATACAGCCAGAAGGAATGCATCAAACTGGGCGTTCCTCTGACCGCCGTCGTGTTTATCGTCGTCCTGGTGGAAGCCGCCTGGTTCCAGATCACCGGGCTCGTGTAAAAAATCGGAAAGCTGGAAAGAGCCGGCAGGCCCGGAATCGGTGCCCGCCGGCTCTTCCGCTTCCCTTTTCAGAGGAGGAAGGAACCAAATGAGAATCATTATCGGAGTGACCGGCGCTTCCGGCGTTGAAATGAGCTGGTATCTGCTGGAAGCCCTGAAAAACGAAAAGAGCTGCGAGGTCCACCTCGTGATCTCCGACGAAGCGAAAATCAACTGGAAGCTCGAGACGCAGCGGCCTTTGGAGGATCTGCTTTCCCTGGCGGATTTTGTCTATGAAGCCGGCGATATGGCGGCGGTCATCTCGAGCGGCTCCTATGAGACGGACGGGATGATCGTCATGCCATGCAGCATGAAAACCCTGGCGGGGATCGTATCCGGTTATGCGGATAACCTGATCCTCCGTTCGGCGGATGTCTGCCTGAAAGAATGCCGCAAGGTCGTCCTGGTCCCCAGGGAGATGCCCTTCGGGAAGGTGCATCTGAGGAATATGAAGGACGCGGCCGACCTCGGCTGCGTCATCGTTCCCCCGGTGCTGACCTTCTACAACGGCCCGAAAACCATCGAGGATCAGATCCGCCACATCGTCGGGAAGGTGCTGATGCAGTTCGGCATCCACGACAGCCGGTTCGTCCCCTGGGCGGGCGCCGGAAAAAAGTGACCCGCGTTCCGGAGAAAGGAAAACGTATGAAGCGATATCATATCACCGCAGCCGAAGGCGTCCGGGAACGGATCGAGCTGGAAGCGCTCTGCTGCGGCGCGGATTACAGCGTCACAATCTGCGGGGGCACCCGCTACCACGTCGGGGCCGTGGCCTACGCATGCGCCGAAACGGAGCCGGGTTCCCTGCCGGGGCACCGGGCGACGGTCAGCGTCATCTGCGGGTTCGGCCACCGGGATGACGAGGTGTGCCGGTGGGCCGCACGGTACCTTGCGACGGAGCTGAACTGCAGCGTCAGCGTTTCCGCCGGCATCCACATCGACCACGCGGCCCCGGATGAGATCGGACTTCTCGTGGAAAACTGCAAAAGGGCCTGCGAAAGGCTGGTCCTTCAGATTTCCGGTGAAACGGAGAGCCGCTTTTCCCCCGCGCCCAGCCCCCCAAACGGAACAAAAGGAGCCTGAGAACGCACGGAAAGGAAACAGTATGGAGGAAGTCATTCTGGTGGATTTTGAAGACCGCGAAACGGGAAGGATGGAAAAGGAGAAGGCCCACAGGGAAGCAAAGCTGCATCGGGCCTTCTCCGTATTTCTGCATCGCGGACGGGAACTCCTGATCCAAAAACGCGCCGCAGGGAAATACCACTGCGGCGGGTTGTGGACGAACACGTGCTGCTCCCACCCGAGGCCGGGCGAAACCGTGCGGGAGGCGGCGGTCAGGCGTTTAAAGGAAGAGGCCGGGATCCGAGCCGAAAATCTGGAGGAGCTGTACCGCTTTTTCTATTATGCGCCGCTCGACCACGGATTCACGGAATTCGAATGCGACCATGTGCTGGTTGGAGAGGATGCGGGCGATTTTCACCCCGATCCGCGGGAAATCGAGGAATTGCGCTGGGTCGCGTGCGATGACCTGAAGCGTAAAATGATGGAGCATCCGGAGAAGTTTACGCCGTGGTTCCTGATCTGTGCCCCGGAGGCGATCCGTTTCATCCAATCGGAAGCGGCGGAAAATGCCCTTTCGGGCAGAAATTCATTCCGCGCGCCGAAGTTCAGCGCGGCCCCTGCGGCGCATGGCAACGGCGAAAGGGCGGAGATCGGAAAGCCGTAAAATTTCAGAGCCGATTCAAAAGGGGTGGAAAAAAAGTCTCACCTCATTTTGGAACCGGCTCTTGATTTTTGCCCCGGCCTTGTGAGAAAATAGACCGCAAAACCAAGCGCCAGCCCGACGAGCATCGGGACGATCCAGCCCATCCCGATGGCGAAGAAGGGGACAAATTCCCGGTAGAAGCCCAGGATTCCTTGGATCGCAGGCTGAGCGGCAGCGCCCTGCGGAAGGGCGTTCAGAAAATCGGCGACCGCGTCGAACAGCGTAAAGAGGATCGTCAGCAGATAGACGCACCGGCGGTTCTGAAACAGCGGCGAAAGGAGCGCAAGCAGAATCAGCGCAATGGCCAGAGGGTACAGGAACATCAGCACCGGGATGGAGAAAGCGATGATCTGCGTCAGGCCGACGTTTGCGATCAGGCAGGAAATCACGGTAAACACGACGGCATAGGCTTTGTAGCCCAGGGAGTTCGGGAAAATGCCGTAGAAAGTCTCGGCGCACGCGGTGATGTTTATGATTGCAAAACAGGTAAAGGAATAAATGATATTCAAGTTGAATGGTACTTTGAGCGTGTAACTAATGGTGATAATCCTAGTCAATGGTTAAAACCACGTACTACAAGAGACAATTTGAAAGGTGAGAAAGGTTATGCAAGGATGCCAATCTTTTATGCAGTTGGAAAATACTTCCTGGGTGTTACTGTTACAGATCCAAAAGGTAGGTATGCAACAAGGAGTACTGTAATTAATCCTAATACAGGTAAAGAATGGTTAAAAGATGATGGTACACCAGGAAAATATTTATACTCAATTAATATTGTAGATAATCGTGAACCAACTAGTATAAAAATCAACAGTACCACTGTTGAATCAGGAGATAACCTTTTAGTTACTTTGGTTGATAGTGGTGGTAAGCCTTTAAGTGATAAGGAGATTCATTTCTATGATCCAAATCATAAAGAGTTCCAAACTAGTACTACTGATGGTAATGGTCAAGCCATGGTAAGGTTTACTTGTATGACTCCTCGTGAGAATGTTACAATGTATTATGGTTATGCTGCCTGTAAAAACATGAATAGTGATGATCCAATATGGGATAAAGTTTATGCTCCCTGTGAATCAAAAAGCCTAATTACCATTACACCAAGAAACTTAGAATTCAGAGATTTAAACATTAAAAGTGGTACAACAGTAGAAAACAATGAAATAGCATTATCTGGGAAAATCACAGATACTAAGGGGAATTGTACTATAAATTACACTGATTATGTTGTTACTTTGAAGTTTCAACAATATTTTAAAACTACTGGTGAGGTTTCTAAGGAGTGGGAGGAAATACCATTACATTGTGAAAGTGATGGATCATTCATGATGAATTCCACAATAAGCCTACCAGATATTAACACAGTATACTACACCTACACTTTAAGCTTCCAGCATAAATATAATTCTGCAGATCCTTGGTTCTTGGATAAAATCTCTGCTCCTGTTAAGTTCTTTATTACACGGGGTGAGGGTACAAATGGTGTTACTATTGATTTAGATACTAATCCTAATTTAACAGTTGCTCAAGGTTCAAGTTTTGATTTAATCGCAACAATCAAAGGAGACCTATTAGAAACAGGACAATATGATATTCCTAAAGGTTATGTTAAATTCATAAACAAAAACAATGTAACTGTAGGACAAGCTGATGTGGATAATAGGACTGGTCAGGCATCTTGTAATATCTTTGCTGATGCTCCTATTGGTGAAACATTAAACTTTTATGCACAATTTATTAGTACTGATTATCATTATCATGATTATTTGTCTACTGCTGAGTATAATCGGAAGTATACTTATATTAAGGTTGTGGATAAGAAAGGTTTAGCTTTAACAAATTTAAGTGTTAATCAAGGAGATACTGTTCTTGTTGGTCAAACTAAACTTTCAGGAGTATTATATAATAGTAATAATTATATGAGTGGATTAGAGGATAAAACCTTAACTAATCCGCAGAAAACAGATTATGGTGTAAATGATGTGAAACTAAGCATCACATTTAGTCGGTATGTTAAAGGTTTTAAGACTGGTACTACTCATGAATACATTGTAACAAGTCATAGTAGTGATGGTCAAGCTGGTTATTGGACTATGAGTACACCAATAACATTAGATCCTGGAAAAGATGGAGAGTATAAGTATACTTATACTATTAAATATTCGCATGAGAATAATTTAAATGATACTTATTATGCTGATATGGAAACTAATCCTGTATGGTTTTCAACTGCCCACGTGAGTGTTACTACTCCTATTGTGAATTTATATGCTTCACCTAACACAGTAAGTGAGGGTGATACTTATACATTAACTGCACGTGTGGATTCAAGTATTACTGGTACGATTTATATTGAAAATCAGAATAAAGTAGTACTAGTAAATGATACAATAAAAAATGGTATTGTATCAACAAGTGGAGTGGTTAGTTCTAGTCAAGTTAGTACTTTTGTTTTCACAGCTCACTTTATAAGTGATACTGGAGATTATAATGATGCAACCTCAAATCAAGTTACAGTAAATGTAGTAAAAGCAAGTACAACCCCAACATCAACTACAGTAAAAGTGAATAATTCTAATGGTACTTCTAATCAATTAGTTAAAGGAGATACTTATACCATTACAGCAAGTACCATAAGTGAGGATGGTGTTATTGGTACAGGTAAAGTTAGTATACGTTTAACAGGTGATGGTGTTGATAAGGTTGTTAGTAGTGGTACTTTAGTTGCAGGTTCTTTTACATCTGATAGTTTAACTTTTAGTGAAGAGGATGGTACTTATATTTTCTATGCTGATTTTACTAGTTCTAATGAAACTTATGCGGATAGTACTGGTCAAACCCCTCAAATTAAGGCTTCTTCAACAGCTAAAACTACAACAACAAGTTTAACTAGTATATCACCTTATTCTGGTTCAGCTACTGGAAGTTTTAAAGTAGGAGTAAATGTTACTTCCTCATCAGGCACTCCAACTGGTAAAGTATTAATTTATATGGGTGGAGAGTACATAAGTGAGGATACATTATCAAATGGTACTGTAACTGTAGAATGTAATTATTCTAATAAGAGTTCTGGTTCATATCTTATCACTGCTCATTATGAGGGTGATAGTACTTATGGTAATAGTGATAGTAGTAATTCTTATTCATTTGGAGTTACTGGTTCAGGTCAGGATGCTGGTTTATCAATTGCTGCTCCATCATTTTTAACTGTTGATGAGGAGGATAGTGCTTATGCAAGTGTTAAGACTGGTGCTTATGGTAATATTACAATTTATGTTGATGGTGTAGAACAAGTTACTCAAGGTTGTGGTGATGGTATACCAATAACAGCTGATTTAAAATTTACAAGTACTGGTACTCATACAGTATCAGCTAAATATGTATCCAATAATGATGAGTATGCTTCATCATCCTCGAATGTGTCCCGGACAATTACTGTTAAAAGTGCAAGTTCAACTAGTACTCCAAGTGTAAGCTTGTCTGGTGTTTCTAGTGCTTATACTGTTGGTGATAGTGGTACTTGGACTGCAAATGTAGTTAATCGTAGTGGTGGTACATTATATATTTATTGGAAAGGATCAAGTGTTGCTTCTACAAGTTCAAGTGATCAATTAACTTATGGTTTTTCAGCAAGTAGTGCTGGTACTTGGAGTGTTTATGCTAGATATACTTCATCAGCAGGTGTAAACTATGATAGTAGTACTTATACTGTTACAATTTCAAATCCAGCTTCTTCAAGTGTTGTTAGTTTACCTATTAGTGTTAGTAGTAATGCTTCAGGTTTGGTTGAGGGGTCTGCTGCTAGTTTTACTGTAACAGCTTATTCTTCTAATTCTGCTGCTAATGGTAAAACGATTTATTTAGAAGGTCCATATGCAAATAGTACAAGGACTATGAGTGGTGGTTCTTGTTCATGGTCTATTAGTGTACCTGCATCAGAGGTTAATAGTGGTAGTTTTACTTATACTGCTAGTGTTTATGGTTATGATAATTATACGGGTAGTGGTTCTACATCTGTAAGTGTTAGTTCTTTAGTTAATCCTAATCTTAGTTTAAGTGTTACAAGCCAAGCAGTATACATTGGACAAGCAGTAAGCTATACTGCAAGTGTTCCATCAGCGAGTGGTACTTTAACTATACTTCAAAACAATTACACAGCTAAATCAGGAACAGTTAATGGTGGAGGTAGTATAAGTACTGGTACATCAAGTGCAACTTCGGATTACTTAGGATCTAATAGTATAACAGCTACTTTCCACTATAATAATAATATTAAAGTATTTAATGCTGGACCTACTACAGTAAATGTACTTGCAAATGAATTAAAGACTTTTACTATTACCCCTTCAACTAGTACGGTTTATAATGGGACAAATTATAGTTTCAGTATAGAACTCAGACCTCAAAGTTGGTGTGAAGCAAAAGGAACAGTAAGTGTATACCTACAAAATAGTAGTAATGATTTAACTGGTGGTGGATGGGCTGCAAGTGGAACAGGTGGAGTGATGAGT